>LKMJ01000128.1_pt1 | contig 47042 bp, 32 predicted proteins | sample 643391 | NCBI WGS metagenome assembly LKMJ01 (sample SAMN04112250, study PRJNA286221) | soda lake metagenome | biome: soda lake; feature: Kulunda Steppe; material: water; isolation source: sample PL-Br10 brine of Picturesque Lake | place: Russia: Kulunda steppe | collected 2010-07 | reverse complement strand
GGTCGCGAGGAGCGCGGCGGCGATGAGCGCGACGAGTGCGACAAGCGCACCGAAGCCGGGCGTGTCGTCGTCGACGTCGTCAGCTGGCTCGTCGTCGTCAGCTGGGTCGGTGTCGTCAGCTGGGTCGGTGTCGTCAGCTGGGTCGGTGTCGTCAGCGTCGGGGTCGACGATGGTCAAGGAACCGACTTCCTCGTCATCCTCGGTCCAGACGCTGTGCTCGTAGTCGCCAGCTGGGAGGTCGGACGTGTCGATCTCGAACTCGCCGGTGACCTCTTCACCAGCGTCGAGTTCGACTTCCTGGCTGTCGATCGTGTCGCCGTCGACACGGAACTCGACATCCTTCGTCGCGGACTCGTCACCGGTGTTGGTGATCGTCGCGGAGGCGTCGATCACGTCGCCGATTTCGACTTCAGCGTCCGCGGGGTCAAGGTCGCTGACCTCGAAGAACGCTGGCTCGGCGTCGTCGTCGACGACGTTGCCGTCAACGGACGGGCGCTCGAGTGCGATCGTGTTGCGGAGTTCGAGTTCGAACGTGTCGTCCACATCCGTCTCCGTCATGTCGAACTCGTCGGACTGCCAGTTCTGGTCCGCATCAACGGAGAAGTCCTCGTTGATGTTGAACCGTGGGTTCGTGTCACCCGTCGAGCGGACGCGTGCGTTCTCTTCCGTACCGGGGGCGGCGTTCGTGTCGCCCTCGAAGACAACGTCGTCAGAGTTCGTCACGTTGTACGGGTCCTGATCGAAGTCGAAGAACGCTTCTTCAACTTCGAACTGCGCGTCAAGCTGCTCGCGGACATCTTCGATGTCCTCATCGTCATCGAACTCGAGCAGACGGAAGTCTTCGTTGCGGAAGCGCACGTCGAACTCGAAGTCATCGTCCTGCGCCTCATCGAGGCTGTCGATGCGTGGGTTGCGGTCGAAGTCTTCGCCTTCGAAGACGAAGTCGTCCGTGTCCGTCACGATGAACACGGAGTCGTCCTCAACAATCACGTCGGGGCTGCTTGCGCCGATGTCAACGCGCAGGCGCTCGGTGTTCGGGCCGGCGCTGTCGCGCGTCTCACGGAGACGCAGGTCGAACGCGGTCTCATCGTCAGGGTTGTGCTCGAAGAGCCCCTCGTTCGTGAGGAGCTCAACGGCTGCCTCCGTGTCATCGTCGCCAGCGGCCGCGAAGATACCTGCGAGGCCGTCAGCGTCGATCTGGTGGACAAGGATGTCCTGGTGTGCGACGACGTCGTTCTCCGTCAGGAGACCGTCTTCGAGGGCGTCCTCGATGTCGTCAGCGTCTTCGATCTCTTCATCGTCAGGGGCGATCCAGGTGTTCCAGTCGTTGATGCTGCGCTCCTCAATGAAGAGCGAACCCAGGTTGTCCGGGTCGTCAATGACGTCCTCGGCAGCCTGTGGGCTTCCAGCAGCAACGGAGAGCTGGTAGTCACCCTCATCGAGGATGTCCTCGATCTCGCTCTCGTTGTGCACAGTCACGTCCCCATCGTCATCAACATCGAGCACCTCACCGGCGGCTTCCTCCTGCAGATCGGAGTCACCAGCGAGGTACGTGTTGAAGAGGAGCGTGATCTCATCTTCACCGTCGAAGTCGACGGTTGCGTTCAGTTCGTAGCCGATGTCGTCCTCGTCACCGATGACGATCTGACCCTCGTCAGCGCCGCCAATGGATTCGAGTTCGATCTCAGCGATGCCGCCCTGCGGTTCGTCGATAGTCGCTTCGACGAAGTCGATCTCACCGTCGACACCCTCTTCGACAGTGATCGTAGCGGTGTCAGACGCCGTCGTGTCCGTCACGTCAACTTCGAATTCGTACTCGTCCTCATCGATACCAAGGAAGTCGAACTCGTGGACACCCTCGGCGTTGCTGACGGTGATCCCGTCGTCGTCATCGACGTCCTCGACAGCAGCACCGTCTGCAAGCGTGCTGCCCTCAAGGAGATCATCGTAGTCGTCTTCATCGAAGCCGTCGACGAAGAGCGTCACGTCGTAGGTGTTCCGGAGGTCCGACTCGATCTCGAGTTCGGAGGTCGTGTCGCCACCCTCGTTGTCGACCTCATCTGGGTCGAACTCAGCATCGAGGTCCTGCACGACAACCTCAAAGAGGCTGTTATCGCGGTTTAGGTCACCGCCACGCAGGAAGTACTCATCAGTGTCGAGGTTCGCAGTGTCGAACGCGACGAACAGCCCGTCGTCATCCTCCTGAACCGTCAGAAGGATAGCCGTCGTGGAGCTGTCATCACCGGTCACACGGCGGAGCTGGACCTCGTCACCTGCCTCGAGACCCTGGTTGTCGACACCAACGGCGACTTCCTGGCCCGAGTACACGAGCGAGTCCTGCAGTTCGCCAGCGTTAGCGAACGTGCGGTCTACGTCGCGGTCATCGACGTCTTCTTCTTCATCTTCATCGTCTTCATCTTCCTCGTCGGCGGCGACAGTTATCGTGTCGTCACCCTCGACGTCGGCCTCGGTTCCATCAACGTCGACGGTCCCGTCGATGCTGAACTCGTCACCGTCTTCAGCATCCTCGGGGATGGTGACCTCGTAGGTCGCGGTGTACTCCGTGTCGATGGAGTCCCAGCCGGCGATGAACTCGTCGTTGTCAGCGTTAGGGCCACTGAGCTGGGCACCGGGGTCGATGTCTACTTCACTTACATCCTCGAACGCGGGGTCAAACGATTCCGTAAGGAACGGTCCTGCTTCTTCACTTAGCTCGATACTAACCGTTACTTCCGTGGATTCACCGGGCGCAAGCTCGGTCTCCACGATGTCTCGGTCGGCGGTTTCAATGTCCTGAGCTGCGACAGTCCCAACGGCGGAAAAGCCGACAGCGAACATCGAAACTACCATGATCGCGGCCAGGAACACTGCGCGTCCCTTTTCGCGTGTCGATGTATTGCCTGTCATATTTCAGTATCCATGTGGACGGTCGATAGGCGGCTCAGTGTTAGTGAGCCGTGGCGTAGCCGTCTCACGGCAATTTTGTGTTCATGGAGCCTCGGTATATGTTTTGTGGATAAGACACATCCACGGGGTATGACAACTCGCCACACTATTTCAACTAGTAAATTCAAATAAACTGTCTGACCGCAGCCCGATCTCCTCAACGTTGGATGTGTCCCCGAAGTGCTGAGTTCCTGACCCGGTAGTGGTCGGGGGGTGTCTTCTCTGATGGGATGCAACCGCTGAGTTGACCGGTCAAAACCTATCACATAGATACCTCTGCGATCAGGCAGACGCTACGAGTCCCAGCGACGAGGTAATCGGCGCGCCCCTTATGAAGGGACGCCGGATAGCTGGCTACTCAACCTCGATCTCGGCGGTTTCACTATCAGTTGTGGTCTGGACACCATGGGTGTACGTGCCGGTCAAGAGCCCATCCGTGTTGACGCTAAAGGTCACCGTTTCAGTGCTCTCTCCATCGATTTCGACGGCACGGAAGGCCGGCGTAATGACGGCATCATCCTCGCTCGCGCGGGCGTCGAACGTGTATTCAACGAGCGATGAGAACTGTTCATCACGCGTGTTCTCGATCGTCGCTGTAACCTCGATCTCATCACCGGCAGCCACCGTCTCAGGTGCGTCAAGATCGACGACGAGGAACTCACCATCTTCTGCCTCCTCAGGGGCCGGAATCGAGAGCGTCCCCGACACGCTGTCGGCCTGGGTGATGATCTGGTGTTCAGTCGTTGTGCCACCGAAGCCGGCAGCCACGAGGTTGACGACTGTGTTTTCATACTCGAACGTCTCGCCAGCGGGGATCGTTACCGGTGTGGGGAAGTCAGTGCCGAGCGTCTGATAAATAACATCCTGGGTGTCTTGGACATCACCGGTGTTTTCGATCGTTGCCGAGACAGTGACCGTGTTTGGATCGTCATCGGCGTCCTCAGGACCACCGGATTCTTCAGGGAGGACGAAATCGACGATCTCGAAGGCGGCTGGCTCGCCGGCGATAACATCCGTCGGGCCCGTGACCACCGTTATTTCATCACCAACACCTTCGAACGTATGTTCGAGATCAAGGACTCCATCGGTGGCTTCTGCTGCAACGGGCTCTTGACTTTGCCATGCGCTAAACGCTTCATTGAGGAGGGCCGCGTCGATCTCACCAGCCTGCCAGTCAGCGAACGCCTCGCCCAATCCACCCGCATCGATGATTTGGTCGTCACCGGCATACTGTCCGAGTTCGCCGCCGGGTAACACCGTCACGGTAAGCGGAACGGGGCCCGTAAGTGAGTCAACCTCGACGGACTCACCAACGCCGAATTCGACATCAAGCGGTTCGATCGTAAACAAGACGTCGTCTTCGTCTACGCCATCTGTCTCGGGGCCAAACTCGATCGTGAGCGTTTCGAGATTTGCGACCTCAACGGGGAGCGTGAACGACTCTCCACGGGCCATCTCAACCCGCTGAGCTTCTTCAGCTGGGACTGGCAGTTGGACGGCAAGTTCAGCTTCGAGTTCGACATCAAGAGTTTCAGTCGCTCCGGCATCGACCGTCACAGATTCGGTGACTTCGGTCAGCCCAAACTCATCAAACGTGATTTCGTGTTCACCAGCCGCAAGCTGGAGTTCATATGAGCCATCCGAACCAACAATAGCGCGCGTTCCAAAGTCACTCGTGACTTCAAACCCATCCACGTCAACCTCGCCGTCGATCTCGACGGTTCCAGTGACCGCACTGTCATCGGTGGCCGCTGCAAGCGCACCGAGGGCGTCGATGATCCCAACGCCAAAGCGGGTGTCTTCTGCACCCGGGCCATCAGGGTGGACGGCCGCCTGTTCAAGCGCCTCAATAACCTCCTCAACGGACGGATCATCAAGCGCTGAAAACAGCAGGGCAGCCGCCCCAGCCACATGAGGCGCCGACATGCTCGTGCCGCTAAATTCGGCATACGTCCCGCCCGGTACTGAACTCAACACATCGACACCGGGGGCTGCAACATCAGGGACCGTATAGAAGGTTGGATAATCGTCCGGGGCGTTGTTTGCCCACGCTTCTTCGACGAACACCTGCTCGCCACTCGAGAAGTCCGCAAGGTTTTCTTGTTCGTCCGTGGCTGCAATCGAGAACGCCTCCCGGACGTTACCCGGCGAGCCGGTGAGCCCTTGGCCGTTGTTGCCTGAAGACGCGACTGGGAGCACGCCCGCCTCAAGCGTATCACGCATCACTTGGAGGTAGAAATCATCATACACCGATTCGTCATCAACGACAGATCCGAGACTCTGGTTGATGATGTCGGCTCCATTGTCCACGGCCCATTCGATCCCGGCGACGACCTGTGCGGTCGTAGCTGAGGTACTGCCATCAAACGTGCTGAACACTTTCGCGTTGAGCAGCTCCGCGTCAGGAGCTACGCCGATCTCGGTCTCAACGTCCGTGGCCGGATCGACGGCGACGTCACCAACGGCGGTCCCGCTAACGTGTGTGCCGTGGTCGTCCGGATCCTGTGGGTCCGTGTCGACTTCCTTGGCCATCAGGGTGAACTCAGCGAAATTATCCGGGTCGAAGGTCTCGTGGGCGGGATGGTCGGGGTCGATCCCGGTGTCGACAATCGCAACGGAGGCCCCTTCACCGGCCGTCTCGAAGACCTCCCGGGCTGTCAGCGCGTTGACCTGCCCGAGTCCGAAGGTGACTTCAAGATCCTGATCCGGCTGTGCTTGATGGAGGCTTACCGAGGCGGGTTCCGGCGGCGCGACGGGCGCGTTCTCGTACACGGCATACACGTCTGGGAGGGACGCGATGTCCTGCTCGACGTCGACGGTCTCGGTATCGATCGATGCGAAGACCGCATTCCCGATCCAGAACGGGCGATGGACCGTGACCCCGGTCATCTCTTCGAGCGCCGTGAGCGTCGGTTCTTGGCTCTCATGGACGGCCTCACGAAGTGCTGTCCGGGAGAGTTCCGACAGTGAACTCACTTCGACCTGCTCTAATGGGTCGGTCGCAAGCGAGATGATCGCCTCTGTCTGGCCGCCTGCACCCGCCACCTCGGGACTGACCGTCGTGGTGTCCGTGTCAGCGGCCGCGTTACCGGACAAGAACGCAGAGACACCGGCTGCAGCAAGTGCCGACTTAATCGTTCTGCGACGTGTTAGGGTGTGACGTTTCTGTGGCACAACTATACTCTATGGTAGATCAACTATCAAACTATTGGCTGTTGGCTTCCTGCCCCAACGAGAAGTGGTTCTTCAGCGACTGTGATGGAGCGTGCGACACGCTCGTTGACAATTGTTTACAAGTACCGTGGTGGAAGATGCGTCGTCGTCGTCAGTATCGATCGTCCTGACAGTGGTCTCCGACGTGGCTCATTTCGAGGGCAGCCGTGGTGTCTCTTAGATAGAAAGCGTGGCGAGCGATCGTGTCTGCTCTCTGGACGACCGTTGGTCATCGCGTACGCCGATCGGCGACATTGCTCACTGTGTGAGCGTCAAAAAAATACCGCACCGCACGTGTCTCACCGAAGACAGCCACGCAGTGTGGCTCTCTCAGGGTGTCGTCGTTACTCGACTGGATCGCCGCTCTGCCAGGCACCGAACACGGTGTTCAGTTCCTGTGCGGTGAGGTCTCCAGCCTGCCAGTCACTGAACGCGTTGTTCAGTCCCTGTGCATCAACCACGCCGTCCTCGTTGACGTACTCGGAGACCAGGTCGGAGTCGTTCTCGTTGTCATCTGCTTCCTCGATGGTCAACGAGCCTTCGGCGGAGTCGTCCGCGCTGGAGATGCTGTGGGTGTAGTTACCCGCATCGAGCTGGACGTCCTCGGCAGTGAACTCAACAGTCTCGCCTGCACCAGCGTCAAGTTCGAGTTCTTGGCTGTCGACTTCAGTGACGTCGCCCTCTTCGTCTTCGACTTCGAGGACGATGTCCTGCGTGCCTGCGAGGTCGCCGATGTTCTCCACATCAGCGGACACAGTCAGATCATCACCTTGCGTGATGGTTGCCTCTTCAGGGTCGAGATTGTCGACCGAGAAGAACGAATCGTCGACGCCCTCGATAACGATACTGGCCGTACTGGTCCGGTCGACCTCAACCGCGGTCAGAACCGACTCACCAGTCTGACCCGTCTGTGAGACGCCAGTCAGCGAGAGCGAGACGCCTGGTTCTTCCTCAACTGCTGGGACCGGGCTCAGCGTCGACCGATCATCAGCACGGTCTGCGAAGAGTTCGAACTCGGACTCGTTCTCAGCCAGCGTAAGCTGGGAGTCGAAGCCCTGGAACTCGAAGTTCCGCATATCGTCAGCGGTCAGGTTCACGGTCTCGACTTCATCGCCGGTTTCGAGTTCAGACACCGTTGCCGTGAAGTTCTCAAGCTCCTCCACGTCGTCCGCCTCGAAGTCAATCGAGACACCGGCCTGCTCATCAACAAGCTCGTTGACGAAGATACGTGCATCAACTGGGTTGTCGTCGTCATCAGTGACAACACCCGTGATGTCACCGCTCAGGTACTCCTGTTCAAGGACGCCGAAGAACGTCTTGTCGGTGAACGCCTCATCGCCAGCGTTCTCCATTTCGACGTCGATCGTGACATCCACATCGTCACCGAGTCCGGCCTCGTCGGTCAGGAGGAAGACGAACGCTTCGCCGTCCTCAACGTCGTCTTCAACGACGCTGGTGTCGACGGTGATCGACTCATTGCCTTCACCGACCTCGAGGACCTCGCCACCAACCGAGAGGTTGGCGAACTGGCCATCGAAGTCGCCGTCAGCGTCGTAGGAGACGGTCACTTCATCGCCGACGAGCGACCCGTCTTCCTCAACGAACGTTTCGAGGTTGATCACGTCGATCGTCTCACCGTCACGCGGGACTTCCTGACGGAACTCCGCGGTCTGGTTGTCGAACTCATCGACCTCATCGAAGTCGGGCGCACCGCCAGTCTCCGCGAGCGGCGGGTGCGTGCCGTTGTTCGTGATGTTCACGGAGTCAGCCTGAATCTCGACTGCCTCAACGTTCAGCGCCGTGCTGAACTGATCGTCGTTCGCATCGCTCGGTGGGGCGACATCAACGATGTCGTACGCTTGGCCGTTGGCGAAGCCAACACCTGGGTTGCCGTCACCAGCGATGACGACGTGGTCCTGGCCAACCTCATCCTGCGTGAACAGGTCCTGGAGGCCGAACTCGCCGTTCATGTCACTGACGTCCGTGTAGCCGTCAGTCACACCATCGTAGCGATCTTCGATGCCGTCGTAGGTCAGATCCTCTTCAGCATCGAACGTGACGAGCTCATCGCCAAGTTCGACCGCGTAGCTTTCATTCGCCGGGTCATCAAGGTCCTCGTCGGACTCGAGTACAGCAACGGCGTAGCCGCCATCGCTGCCGAGGATGTCGAAGCCAGTCTCCTCAACAGTGAGGTTCTGGCTGACCGACTGACTGTCACCGAAGATCAGGTAGTCGGTCTGGACGTTGAGCACCTCAACAACTTCGTCCTCGTCACCACTCGTGTTCGCCACAACGACGCGTGCCGTTTCCTCGCCTTGATTGACGTTCAGGCTGCCGTCTTCTGCAGCGTCGAACCGGTCGAAGTTGTCACTGGACACCGCGTTGTCCTCGAAGCGGTCGAGACGGACCGCGTGGACGTTCGTGTCTGCGGCATCCGCAACGTTGTCCGTGGACACCTCCTCATCGGCGGTGCCACTCGTTATCTCGCGGACTTCACCGTTGACGAAGCCGTCACCGATCGGTGGTTCGGCCTCGAAGGTGATGTCAAGCGTGTCGCTTGCATCATCCGCGGTGAACTCAACCTGTGCGGTGATGTCCTCGTCATACTCCTCAATGTCGCCATCGAGGTCAAGCCCGATGTTGAACGTTGCCTGGCCGTCGTCATCCGTGGTTTCCGTACCGGGGTTGATCTCGAGCGAGGCAACCGCTTCGTTCGGGTTGTCGAATTCTGCGGTGACGTCGTTAGCCGTCACCTCTTCGTCTGGGAGCGGATCAAGACCCTCACCGTCGAAGTCCTCAGTCTGGACTTCGACCGTCGCATCGAAGTCGTCTTCGATGTCAACCGTGTGTGGGTCGTCCGGCTCGATGACGTCCAGCTCATCGGCGGTCACGATCCGCTCGAGCGTGATACTCTGGTCGACACGGTCACCAGCTTCGAGTCCTTCGATCGTTCGCGTGAACGTGCGGAAGTCAGGGTCATCAACAACGAGGTTGTAGTCAGTTGCCTCCTCAGGGGCAGCCTCAAGGATGAACTGACCGTTGTCACCGTCGATTTCCTCGGTAACGAACGTATCCTCAGTTAGGCCAGTCTCGTCGTTCACGAGCTGGACTTCGACACCGTTCAGCGAGGTTCCCTGACGGTCCTCAACGCCACCACGGACGATGGCGAGGTTGTCGAAGTCATCTTCAATTTCAACAGTTGCCTGGTCAACGACAGGCTCGCCGTTCACCGTCAGCGGTGGGAACTGTCCCGGCTCGGCATCGTCACCGACCTCAACCTCGTCGTCGTCGACGAGGTGGATCATCGCGACGAAGTCGTCAGTCTCAGTGATCTCTTCGCCCTCTGCGAGGTCGACGGTGACGTCCTCGTTGTCACCCGTCAGGACCTCTGAGGTACCGATGATCTCGTCGGTGATGATGTTGTTGTCACCGTCAGTCGGGTGGAGATCGACGGTGAAGAGGCTCTCACTCTCGCCCTCAAGATTCGCCGTGTCTACGTTGACGAAGTCAGTGGACGTGGCGTACGTCTGATCCTCGAAGGTCAGATCAGCGTCAACGACCTCGATGTCTTCGTTCTCAGTGGTCTCATCTGCGGTGACCTCAACACCAGTGATAGTCCCGCTGGGGTTCGCCGACGCCGTCACGTTGTACGTGCCAACAGGGACATCCGAAACGGTGTAGTTACCGTCTGCGTCGGTGGTGTTGGTTTCGGTGAACGCATCGCCGTCTACGTCCGTGAATTCGAATTCAGTGTCGTTGACTGGCTCGCCATCAATAGCGCTCGTGATGGTCCCGCTGAAGGAGCCAGTCGCTTCCTCAATCGTGTACTGATCCGTTGCTGTCGTCTTCGCATCAGCCGGCTCGTCAGCGTCCTCCTCGTGGAGGCCAAGTGTCAGATCGTACGTCCCAGCATCACCGTTGGTGATGTCGTCGATCTGAACGTCGAGGTCGTCGCCGGTGTCGAAGGACTGATCTCCGTCCAGCTCAACGATGACGACGTCGTCGTCAGTGCTGAACAACGGATCGCTATCTGCTTCAACGTTGGTACCGTCAGCGTTGACTGTAACTCCGTCATCCTGAACATTGCTCAGGTTAACGTTGTCCTGATCAGTCAGGTTAACGGAGACGTAGCGGACGTCATCTGTCTGTGCATCTACACTGAACTCTACTGTATAATCGACGTTATCCGCCTCAGCATCAGTATCGCTGAGGGAGATATCGTCGATGGTTGCGTCTCCTGCTGCTGCCGCCGGCGCTGCCGCAAAGCCGACCGCAGCCATGGACAGGACCATGATCACGCTGAAGAAGACCGCGTTAGCCTTCTTGCGTGTGTCTGTATCGCCTGTCATACCTGTACCTCTCCGTCAGACCGGATGCTCCGGTTTGTGTGTGTGTCGTGTTGCATTTGATTTGAGTTAGGCATCTCCGTTCTCGAAGTACTCGACGAGGATCTCCTCGAGCTTCTCCGAGACGTTTTTGCCTTCACCAACTGCCTCTGCCCGGACCTGCCGCCATACCTGGCGGTCAACCTCAATCGTCGTCCGCGCAGTGTCGTCTGTGCTGGTATCGTCAGTCATCTCGGTGCTCATACCCGTGTCATTGGTTGCTGGGTTACCTGCGTACCGTAGATGTTTGTCTACAGTTCCATTACGCTCTTCAAAGCACTGGTACTTATGTGTTCGGGATTTTGGAGTAACAAATCACCCAGCAAGCGGTGACACAACGGGAGTGTGCGTGCAACCAACCCGGTGCTATGTATCGTTTACAAGTGGATGCGCACGCTCGCGAGTGCGCGAGTGACTCACAAAATTTCAAATTTCTTAATATAGAGGCGTCAGACAATCCGGGTATTTTGTCGCTGGGTGATCAGAATGGGTTGTGCACACAAGGACGCATTAGTGTCTGGGTATCTCCGGGTGTGGGCTGTGTGCAGCTGGACAAGCGGGACTCAGATGCTCGGTGGTGGGCGGTCGTGGCTGGGGTGGCTCTCGGTGATCACCGGCGTTCGGGGACGGTGGTGATCGGGGGGTGTCCGGGGACGCACTGCTGCCGTGCGCTGCCTTCCCCTCCACGCCGGGGCAACGCCGAGGGAACGCCGGGACCCACGCCGAGGCAACGCCGGTCGGCGTGCCGAGATAGCGTCTTCGGCGACGCCGGCGGCGTGGGGAGTCCCCACTTACTCATCTCCGGTGAGGGCTCGTCCATAGCTGAGAAATTTTTTGAGTTCCGCTTTCTTTACGTCAAGCTCTTCGATTTCGTCGGTGAGTTCCTCGATCTGGCGTTCAAGATCGGTTAGTTGTGTGACGGTCTCACGACTGTAGATCTCCTCTTCTTTCTCGGTCAGGTACGCGTCGATCGCCTCAAGCTCTCCGGCGGCCACCACCTCATCGGTATCAAGGGCAGTCGTGAGTCTCTCAAGGGCGGCATCGATCGGTGCAAGATCATTTGGGACGCTGCCGTCACCGATTTCCGTGATGTCTTTACGGAGGCGATTGGCACGGTGTACTAGCTCGGTTTGCTGTTCGATGTATCGCAACTCCTCGATGAGTGTGAGATCATCGGGGTCGACTGGGTGTGTGGTCGTGGCCTTGACCGTGATCGCATCGCCAGTACTGTCACAGTCAGAACACCGGGGGCGCTCGATCTCGGTGTGTGGCTTCCGTAGCTCCCAGGTGTGTCCGCAGTTCGTACACTCTGCATGACCATGTGCCATCTGTGATCACCGTGTGTATGGCGTGGTTGTAGTGTGATACAAAGATGATTATTGTGGCGGTGTATGTGAATGACTGATAAAGCAACTCGAATATTGGTGGAATAGATGCGGAATCACGGATGAATAAACTATGAAGACGCTATCACCAGGGGGTTTACCACCCCCTCTTTTGAGACTGTATATGTCTTGGACATATGCGGGGGGGGGTGTGAGACTGACGTGTGAAGCCCGATCAAACAGTCGAGAGCTGACTCATGCAAGGGACACCCCGTCTCGGGATGGGCCCCCGAGGGGGGGATGGGTTGGGGTTCAGACAAGGCAGAGCATTGTGTATATTAATGAGCTAAAGTCCTCACATAGAACGCGGATCTTTTGCCATTTCGTAGAGTCCAGTATGATTGTCACGGCCGTCGGCCGTGACACGCACCCACGGGGATCGCCTCGATCATGAGTGGCAACGCTCTGGCTTCCGCTGTGTGATCAGACGAGATATGTGCTGCAGTAAACTACCCCACCCTACTTCGCTCACCCCATACGGGGTTCGCTCGTTGAGGGTGGGGCTTTGATGTGGACTCCCGGCAATCAGTCACCAGCAATACGCTGGTAACTCTCGCCGCTCAACATCCCACCATTTGTACGCACGTTTACTGGTGCGTCTCCGTTCCTCGACTTGGGCGAGGAACGGAGGCTGTGTTTCCGCTTTCGGGCATATCGCACCCCGATGTTCTTCGCTGCGTTATAATCCGCGTTGACCTCGTAACCGCACTTCTGGCACTCGAAGTGTTCTCCGTGGCGGTTGTCCTCATGCGTGAACCCACAGTCCGTCCGAGAACAGCGTTGGGACGTGTGGTTCGGCGCGACTTGTTCCACAGAGACGCCCTGATCAGGCGCTTTGTAATCGACGTACTCGTACAGGCGTCGGAACGCCCAAATGTGGTGCCACTTCGCTTGTGGAAGCCGCTCACGGATGTCCGTTAACTCCTCAAACACGATCACGTCGCAGTCGTGTTCGACGGCTTCTTCGACGATCTCGTTGGCGACGGTGTGAAGGTACTGTTTCCGCCACGCTTCCTCGCGCTTCCCGAGGCGAAGCAGCGCGTTGTGTGCCGCCTGCGTGCCGCGCTGTTGCATCTCACCACGTCGTTTCTCGAACTCGCGGCACCAATGGTCGTAGTCGTCTCCCTGCCAGAACGTGCCAGTCGAAGCCACTGCGAGACTGTTAACGCCGAGGTCGATACCAAGGACTGTTTGGTGCCCGGCATCTGCCGAAACCTCGAACTCGTCGTCATCATACTTCTGGGTCGTAATGTGGAAGTAGAACTCGTCGGTCGCCTTGTCGTATTGGAGTGTACTCGCCCGGAACTCATACTCGTCAGAGAGAACGTACTGTTCGTAGGGCGTCGGGCTGTCCGCCGGAAGTTCAAAGTCGCACTCAACGCGCCCGTTGACGGTTGAGAGTGAAACTTTGTTCCGGTAGAACGTCGCACTTCGCTTGTCATAGAGCATACTCCACGACGTGAACTCCGGTTGGCTCACACGCTTGCCCTGTTTCCACCGTTCGACACACCCCTTCGTCGCTTGGACGGCGCGTCGGATGGCCTCTTGGACAAGGTTCGCGGTGAGTTCGGTTTCTTCCCGCAGCTCCGCGTAGAGTGCGTCTCGTGCAGTTGAGTTCGCCGTGACGCAGTTCGTATAGGAATGATCGTCCCAACAGAACTCGGCAGCACGGTTTGCACAATAAAGGAACTGGCGAGCTGACTCGTGGAGGTCGTCGCGTCGCTCATCGGGAACGATGAGCTTGACCGGCGCGGTTCGACGCACCTCCATACTTCAGATTGCAACACGGGGGTGCTTATAATCTCGGGAGTCGGGTAGCTACAGTCATGCGGTTTCATCATCGTTTGTCGGTTTCCTCTCCGACCTACTCGCTCGTTACACTCGCTCCTTGAGGTCGGAGGCTCCACCTTGAAGTATGCTGAACGACAGCGACGGCCAATGCACTCGATCACCGGTAACAACACCGTGATTCGCCATCGGCAAACAGCACGTGCCACAGCAACCCACCACAGCAGCGATTCGATCGGCGATAGGCACGCTATACACCCGGGGAAACGAGTCTATAACTAAGTGACAACCAGGATATATATTGTATGTACCACATCCAGTCCACACCCGGCTGGGACGCCGGTGTACACACCGTCACACATCACTGTCGATCGATCACACCGACGACGAGGGAGAATCGATGACTGACCCCCGAGTCTCTCGCCGAAAAGTACTGCAATCGATCGGTGGGGCCGCCGCACTGGCCGGTGTGACCGCACAAGCAACCACAGCACAGCCTGACAACGATGACGAAGGAGTCGCCGAGGGGTTGACGATCTACATCGGGGATGCCGGACCAATGCGTGCCGTCGATGCCGAAACCGGAGCCCGAGTGTGGAGCTTTATCGCGGACAGCGAAGAGACGGAAGCAAGCAATTGGATGGAAGCATCCCCGATCGTGGTGGACGGGGTCCTCTATTTTTCAACTGAGAGCCTGCCCGGCGATACCCCGCCACCGAAACTGTATGCCGTCGACGCGAAGACGGGCGAAGAGATCTGGAGCAAGACGGGCTGGTATCAGTCATCACCGACGGTCGTCGACGGGACGATCTATATTGGACGCTCCGATGACCACCTGTACGCACTAGACGCCGCGTCCGGCGAGGAACAGTGGTCTTTCGAGACGGGCTCGTGGATCTGGTCGGGGCCGAACGTTGTCGAGGGCACCGCCTACATCGGGAGTTGGGACGAACACGTCTATGCAGTCGATGCGGAAACGGGCACAGAAGAGTGGGCGTTCGAAACCAACGGTGAGATACTCGGCTCGCCGACAGCCTTCGATGGCATGGTGTACGTTGGGTCAACCGACGGGACCCTGTATACCCTTGATACCGACGGAATCGAACAGTGGCGGCTGGAATCGGGCGACGAAATCAGAGGTGATCCGGTCGTCGCAGACGGAATCGTCTATCTCAAAGTCCGTAACGGGACACTCTACGCGTTGGCTGCCGACACGGGTGAAGAAGTCTGGACGTATGAGGAGGTAGGTGGCTACGGCACCAATGCGTCCCCAGCGGTGCATGACGGCACAGTCTATGCGGGCGCGACAGAAGCCCTAGACGATGATGGGGCCGTACTGGACGCGCTTGATGCGAACACTGGGACGCGCGAATGGAGAGCGTTCGACGGCGAGCTGATCCAGGGTGGAGTCATAAGTCAGCCACCGAACGTGGTTGAGGAGACGGTGTACACCCAGCTGAGTAATCGAGTAGTTGCACTTGAGGCCGACACCGGCGACATGAAATGGATATCCGAACCGTTCAACCCGATCGACTCCTTACAGACGGCGCCCACAATCGTTGCCGATCCCGAACACGGGAATAGTATCGGGTCTCGGGTACGACACGGGACGCTCGGTCACAACGAGCTGTGGACCGGCGTAAAACCCTCCGTTGCCGACTACGCTAACGAGGACGGCATTGTCGACGCCTCTGGGTTGAATCAGGCGTTTATCGATTGGCAGGCCGGTGAGATCGACGCCAGCCTCCTTGCGGATGTGTTCAGCGCCTGGCAGGACGGCGAGCCGGTTGCCTAGCCAACGCGACTGATGACCACAGCCGCTGCCGACAACACGCCGTGTGAGACCGCTCACCGGAGGTCTTTGTACTGGGTGCCACACTCGGGGCAAGTTCGGAGATCGAATATCGTGTCGGGATCCGTCTTCGTTTTCACGACTTTCTCACAGTCAGCACACTTGAGACGCTCGTAGGTGTCTTTGAACAGCTCGTCATCACGAAGGGCCTTCCGCGTCGATTTCATACGGGGCCGTTCTGTCCCGGATGAGTAAAGCGCTCCTGTTGGCTGCCGGCAACCCCCAGCAACGATGGCGTCGCGCCAACGCTGGATAACCACCCCAGTCACCGTCGCCGAGCCGGTGTGGCGACCAGGGGAGCAGTTCTCACAAGCGCCGGGGAACTAATACGTTCGATAATCTCGTAGCAGGTCCATTAACACCCACGAGAAGCGCTTTCGTGTCTACTTTCACCATCTAAATAAAGCATCGAAGGGCGTCCAAGTTGAATACCCGCGTCAGTATCCGTAGCGGTCGTGAGCGTCGTCAATATCCGTAGCGGTCGTGAGCGTCGTCAATAGGCAGGAGTTCGATTATTCGAACCTCTTTGTTCTCCTCGAGAATGGTGTAGAACGCCGTATGAGTCCGACCGATGTGGAGACGGAACATCTCCTGCCCATCGACGACCAGTTTCTCACGATCTCCCGAACCGGCTCCTGGCTTTGGGTGCGGTTCGGACGCAAGTTTCTCAAGATTCTGCTTCACGATCCGCTGACTTTTCTCGTCGAGCGCGTGGAAATACTCGCGAGTCGTTTCCGATAGGAGGATGCTATAGCTCATCGAGCGGAGTCAGATCCTGCCTGTCGGCTTCTTCAACGCGCCGCGCGCGCTCCGCCAACTGACGCCGGTTCCGCTCCTGAATCAGTTCTTTGAGGAGTTCGTCGTAGGTTTGCCCCGCCTGCTTGATGTCGTTGAGCTCACGCCATCGATCTTCTGTGACCGGGATTCGTTTGTTTGCTTGCGACATGTGTGTAATCCTTACAATGCTTACAACTAAAAACTTCGGGCTATCCCGTGAGTAAGGGTATCTCGCTATCCCGAGCATTCCGATACCGAGCAGGACGCCCGGTGAGACAGCCCGTCTCGACGGGGTTATACTGGTGATATCCGCCTCGCCGATCGACGTTGTCGAGATCGTCACAGCGAACGAACACAACGGGTTAATTGACGCTTTTCGAGAGTTCAGAGCCCGCTTTGAATGTTACCGTGTTGGACGTGCTCCCGTCAGCGACCAAGTGCAGACACTGGCCATCGAACGGGTAACACGAACAGTACACCTCACCGTCCGACGAAACGGCCTGCATAACGGCTCGTGCGAGCTCGGCATCGGGAATGACACCGAGATCAACCGCATCCGCGAGCGGGCCAGAGAACATCTGTGCGCCGATCGGTGAGACGTCATCGGGCAACACGCGTCGAATGTCGGCTTCGCGAAGCGCACCGCTGGAGGGAAGTGGCAGGTCCGTAACGACCACCTTGCCGGCCCCACCGCCACGACCCCGGTGCATCGTCAGCGCCGTGATCGAGTTCTCATACAGACAGGACTCATCGATGACCCACCCGCACGAGTAGAGATACTGGTCATTGTTTGTGTTGCGCTGGACGTGTAACAACGCTGGGAACGGACACGGACAGCCTGACGGCTGGACGAGGACCTGACAGACCACCGTCGATGTCGACGAGGCGGGACCGCGCTCGCGACCCCAGTCATCCAGCGTCTCCACATCGGTTGGCTCCCCAGCGGACGTCACACCGATGGTCGACCGCTCGTCGCCGGCACGCGGAGGATCGTTCACCACAGTGATCACCGCGACGCCTGCGTCGGACGTGAGCACATCGAGCGATCCATACGTGTTGAGTGGCCCAGAGATCCCCGTTGCAGAAAGGGGGCCGCCCCAGCAGTACAGCTGCTCGTCACTTGATAAGGTGCCGGTATGCTCGCTACAGGCGTCGGCAGCAGTGTCGTCCCCATCATCGTCGTCCGACGCCGCTAGCTCGTACCGATCACGCCCCCAAGAGTAGAGCTCGCCATCAGCATCTGCCCGGCCGGTGATGAACTCGATGACATGCCTCGGCGTGATCAACGACTCGATACTCGGGCCCCCCTGTGGTGCCCGCGCGTCCGGCAGTGTAATGACACACCGTTCGCTCAAGATGGGCTCACCATCGAGATACGCATACAGCCCGTGTATCTCGTCATCGGTCGCCCCGGTCAATGTCTGGAGCCGCGCAATACTGGGGGCGTGTGCTCCAGCAGGCACCTGCTCGCGAAGTGCGGCTTCAAGCCGTTCGATATCACCCTCTACAAGCTGGTGGATGTCTGCAACTGCTTCCTCGGCGGCAGCCCACTGCTGGTCACCTTCGTAGTAGCTCCGTGCAGTACTGAGAAGCCGTTTTCGATGGTCCGCGTTGTGCAGGACAGTTTCACAGACGGCGTCGCTGCAGTGAGCCAGCGTCGCTTGAATCTCGTCGATCGTCGCCGACATCTCATCGAGGTACCCCTGTATTTCCCTGCCGGTCTGTGGGTTCCGACCCGTGCGGGCACTCTGCCGGCTCAGCGCCAGCACGGCCGTTGTCTGAGCGAGAAGCTGTCGCTCCAGGTCGAGGGCAACTGCCCGGACCTCGAGAGGATCGGTATTTCCATCGACGTCGTCATCGTCGAGATCGCCGCTGTCAACGGCAAAGGTACTGCGCCGTTTGTTTGAGCGCACGGTATTGTAATCTTGTGCGGGAGCGATGTGCGTGGTCGTCATCCAGGCTTCGAGTGTGACATCCCCCGAGAGCAATTGTTCCTCAACCCGAACGGTCGGGGCGTATCTGATGGTCTCACCCGGTGTGACGGGGATCAAGCGGTCGTCCCGTATCCCTCCAAACATCCCAGCCGGTGAGGCGTCGGTGTTCGTCGTCATACTCGCCGCACGTGACACACACCCGGCTAAGCTCCCGACGGCGAGGACCCCACCGGCGGTGAGAAGCCGGCGCCGGGTCGAGCAGAGCTGCTGACTGCTGTCGCTACTGGACGGGAGTGTGTGCTGAGACATGACAGCTATCTTATGGGCGCGTGAGGAGATAGCTATATCTGTTATAATAAGTATTGAGTGAGGTTTGCTCGTCGAGTGATTCGTTACCGATTCGACATCCGCTATGCTGTAGATGCCGTACAGCCGGTCTCGAATAACCACACGAGGAGACGACAGACAATCTAAGAGATGAGATGAACACACGATCGATCACCGGATGAGAATAGCAATACCGACAGCAAGCACCTCTCGTGAGGTGAATTGCAAAAGTGGGTCAGGTGGCGTCAGCCGATTCGGCTTCCTCAGCCTCAAACTCCGCTGCCGCGTAGGCATCGCTCCATGACCCAAACCGTCGTATGTATGTTGAGAGGGCGTATTGACTGTGCTCTCGGACCTCCGTTGAGTTCGGTGGGCGACCGAGTTCATACGCCAGCCGATGGAGCTCATCGATCAATTCGGCATCGGAGATCGGGCCCACCTGCCGCTCAACATCGAAGCCGGCGGCAGCGAGCGCATCGGCCCAGGAGTCAAACCGGCGGTAATACGGGCGAGGGCTGTAACGACCGTGTTCGTTCACGAGGGTATGCGTCGGTGGCTGGCCGTGTTCCTCACCGATCCGTCTGAGCTCAGCCAGCAGCTCCTCACGGGTCGCACCAGTGCCATCGTGTGGTGGATCGTTCGGTTCAAGCCCGGCGGCTTCAACAGCGGCGTTCCAAGAGCCAAACTTGTTTTTGTAGGTGCGGTCTGAATGAGCCCCGTGTTCGATCATCTCATTGATGCTTGGTGGGTGGCCGAGTTCGTCTGCAAGCCGTCGAAGCTCCTCAAGCAGCGTCTCACGGGACACTGCTGTCGTGGGTTCGCGAGGCTCAAACCCAGCGGCGGCGATGGCGTCGTTCCATGACCCGAACCGATCATACACCACCGAGACGGAGTAGCTCCCGTGCTCGCGATACTGTGTGACCGATGGGGAGTCACCCAGATCAGCTGCAACCGAGCGCAAATCAGCAAGAATCTCACCTTTGGTGAGCGACATATATCTGATCGACTGCCCGGAGAGCAAATAGTAGTGACGACTGCGGGCAGTTGTGTTCGTTGAACGGAGTTTACGCGCTTCCTCCCATCCCTAAAGGGGTGGACTTCCGCGCTGTACCGTTGTGACACAGACGCACCTGGATATCCGTTACTCTATACAGTCGCAATATAAGCTGGGCAGCTCTGTTGGAATCCTCACGTGATGATAGGTTCCGCGCGCCGTGCGAGATACAGAGGGCTGTATTCAGCAGTAGGCGGTCGTTAGTTTCATACTGATTCGGATAGGTAAATCAATTGGTAGAACATAGTAATTGATTATCTCTCTAACAAAGTAGTATTATGGCTGTCTCGTGGTGGTTCGTTGGACTGTTTGCCATCTCAGGCGTAACCTGTTTTGCTGCTGCACTCCACGGCTCTCGTTTACAAAACGATGACGCCAGATACGGGCTCCGCTGGCTTCTGATCGTCGTCGGAGTCTGGGGGATTCTCCAAGCGGGAGTCTTACTCGCCGGTCAGGAATCAACCGCAACTCGATTATATATACTCTCGCTGGTCATCGGTTTCGCAACGGTATTCGCATGGCTCTACTTTGTCTCCGCATACGCTGGGTATGATTATCACCGCCGACCGGCGTATCGGTGGGGTGGAATCATCACCTACATTGTGGTGACAGCGACCAAGATAACAAACCCGATCCATGGGTGGTACTTCACTGCTGAGTTCCGAACAGAGCCCGTCCGAGTACTCGTTGTTGACCAAGGACTGTTGTACTGGGGGTCATTTGTTCTCGCGTATGCCCTGAGCGCCGTTGGATTCTATCTGTTGTATCGGTTGTACCAGGATAGCGAACTGTCTTCTTGGAGGCTTGTCGCCTTGTTCGTAGCGACTGGTCTCGCAATTGTTCCAAACCTGCTCGCACGGATTGCACCGATCGGGTTGCCGGAGTTGAGCTACGAGCCTCTTGGTGTCGCTATCTTCGCAGTGGGCATCGTGTACTTCGTTGAGGACGCCTTTCTTACCGTTGAGCAAAAGAAACGCCGTTCACTCGTTGAGCGCACTGCCGGTGGCGTTCTCATCCTCGACACTAGTGGGACAATCTCTGAGTATAATGAGCGCGCTACGCAACTGTTTCCTTCAATAACAGAGGGAGAAATGCAAATCGATACGATATCGACCTCCATCGCAGAGGTGTACCAACAAGAACAACCTGCCCTGATTGATATCAACGACAGCGATGCAACGCAGACATACTGCATCACAAGCGAGTCACTCACTGTGGGCGGACAGCACTTCGGGTGGGCGTTGCTTGTACAGGACGTGACAGATATTGAGCGGCAGCGTGAGCACGTCGAACGCTACGAAGAACAGCTTAACGACATGACTGGTGCAATTGCACACGAACTGCGGAATCACGTCACAATCGCTGACGGGTATCTTGAACGGGCAACAAATCAGATCGAAAATGGAAATAATCAGGAGGCAGCTGAATCGGTCGCTGTCGCACATCGTCGCGTCACCCGGATCGCTGACTCTATTGAGGATCTGCACACACTTGTGTCTCACTCGCGTGATGTCGGAGAGCACTCGTTCGTGCCGTTCGTGGAGACAGTTGCTGACGCTGAACGCACCGCAACTGGCGACTTGACCATTGTTACTGAAGGGTCCGGAAATGTGCTCGCGGCACCTACTCGTCTCAAACAAATATTCAAGAATGCATTCGCGTTCGCTGAGTTCAACAATGCGGAAACGGTCACCGTGTCGCTGACTGACGATGGGTTTGTGATTGCTGATGATGGCCAGTACACTGCTGTTGACGGCGGGACATTACTCTTTGAGTATGAGAGCGCTGAACCGAGTGCGGACGCGGGCATGTCACTGCCGAACGTCAGGGCGCTCGCTCAGCTCGAAGGATGGAGGGTAACTCCCGATGATGAGTATGAGAACGGGGTCCGATACGTTATTCAGGGGGTGACTGTTGAGCGGGCACCGGCTGAAAACGCCGAAATCAACTCGAGAGATCCCGATTCTGACTCGCTCAAGTGACTTCCACGTTCAGGTCGGGGTCGAATAGGGTCACCTGCAGACACCACCGTGTTAGTTTTGCAATCCGATCCCTGTGATCTCAAATCGAGCCCCGCCATTTGCCGCCGCTGTTGCTGTAATCTCCCAACCGTGTGCTTCCACAACTTGTTCGACAATGGTCAGCCCGAACCCGGTTCCTTTTTTCGAAGTTGAATAACCGTCTTCGAAGATCTGTTCGGTGGTTCCCTCAGGAAAGCCCGGGCCATCATCCTCGATGTAGAGACCTCTCGCGTCTTCGAGTGCACCCACTCGAACAGTCACATCGTCACCGCCGTGTTCGACTGCATTTCGGAAGGTGTTCTCGAACAATTGCTGGACACGGCTCCAATCTCCCGTAATCACAAGGTCTGATTCAATGTTCAGCGTCGCCTCCTCTGTCGGAACAAGCGACCAGCACCGCTCGAGTAACTCCGTCAACTCAATTGATTCGGTCTCGGCGATAGCGTCCCCTTCCCGTGCGAGGATCAGCAAATCATCAATGAGTTCTTCCATTCGGTCGAGGGCGTTCCGGCAGCGGTCGAAGTGCTCGGGATCGCCCGAATTTTCTGCCAGATCGAGATATCCCCTGATGGTAGAGAGCGGATTTCGAAGGTCGTGGCTCACTACGCTGGTGAACTCCTCCAACTGATCACGCTGTTCTTCGATACGCTGGGTTGCACGCTGTTGGAACAACTCGTAGCGCACCCAACTGGTCATCAATTCCACGAACGTCTCTTCATCGGTGGAGAAAGACTGTTCGCGTGGCTTCGAGTCCGCAAAACAGACCGTGCCATAAATCTCGCCATCAACAACAACTTTGGCACCGATGTATGATTCGAGGCCGAATAACTCGTAGGCAGCATCATCCTCCCACCCTTCGACTTCGGCATGCTGGACGGTCAAGGCGTTCTGTTGCTTGATAGTTTTTCGGCAATATGATTGAGAGAGCGGACAGGATTCACCCGGTTGCAGCAGTTCGTGATCACCGCTTGCTTCGACAATCAATTGGGTTCCATCTGCGATCTCGGTGAGAAAGCCCGCCTCGACGTTCAGATAGGAGCGTCCCAGCTCAAGGAGAACAGAAAGTTTCTCCTCGTATGGCCGTTCGTGATTCGCCGTGATACGGTACATCTGACGCAGTGCCTCGTTGTCAGACATCGTTGGAGAGTCAGGTAACTGATCTCGGCTCTCTCCTTTCATATTTTCACCTTCTTGATGTGATCATAAGTCACTGGCGGTCAGTCAAATCAGCGGATAAGAGAGCATCGATCATTCATAATTGCTCGGTAGATACTCGATAGTGACCGGTTCGTGCTTTGTATGCAGCACGTAGTTCTTATCAGGAGCGAAGGATTTCAACAGAGCCAGTTGGGCATCGATCGATATGACCGCATGGTCAGACCCGGGTATGCCCACCGTTGATGCGTCACTCTGGTTTCGATCCGCAGTCCCCCGGACGAGAGCATTCTGATAGTTCTGAGCGTTTGTCTGGTTTAGATAATTTAGATGGTTTGGATGATTTAGGTAGCTTAGATAGTTTGGATGCTATGTACACCCGATCCAGATTGTAGAGGTAGATAACCCAACAGACAGGCGTGGATCCACAACGTAGTCGCCAGTCGGTCGATCACTGATGGACGCCAATATACGAAAGTTGAGTGAGAAAGACCAACACAGTAGTAGTCCGCGATTGGCCATGCAAGCATCCGCGATCGGTGTGTTTACACTAGCCGGATCAGTACTCATAGCAACGATCTCATCACCCGGTCACAGACCGGGTCGTTCCCCACACTGGAGTGTGCATACCAATGGCGATCATCATCGACGGAGAAGTCTTGTATGCAGCTCATCTGCCGGATGCCCACCATCATGAGGTCGCTAAAAGCGCCCTGACAACCGTCACTGACGGTGGGTACGGCGACCCCACGATCTCTGAGACGATCTTTGATCAAGCAGTGATCCTCGCGATCAAAGAGAGTGGCCACCCATCGATCGGTGAGGTCCTTGCGGACAAGCTCCGGGGAGTCGGTCCGTATGACGATCGGTACCGCTGGCTCGAGGTCACACCACCGGTGTACACTGATTCGCTTGCGATGCTCGAGGAAACGGGTGGAGCGCTGTCGTTTACTGATGCGACCACCGTCGCGCTCTGTGAGCAACATGGTATCGAGTCGGTGTTAAGTTTCAACAGCGACTTCGATCCGTTTCTTGACCGGGTTGCCCCGGCAACAGTGTGACCACAGGCAAGGCAACAGGACCGGCGATGAGAGCCTACGAAACGGACGAGCCAGCACTGAAGTGAGCTACTCACTCAACTGGCTCGCCACTCTGCCACGCACTAAATGCATCCGCAAGGAGCACAGCGTCGATCTCGCCAGATTGCCAGTCTGTAAACGCCTGATTCAACCCGAGAGCGTCGATAACACCGTCCTCGTTGGCATAGTCGGTCAGTGCAGGCTCCTCGCCGTCAATCTGAATCGTCACCGACAGTTCATCGGATGAGTCGTCAGCGTCAGCCGAGATAGTTCCTTCATACGTCCCGCCTGCGATATCATCCGGAACAGCGATAGCCAATTCGACGGTGGTTGAACTATCAGCGCTAACCGTAACTGAGTCCGGATCCAGTGTGACGGCATCGGCATCAATGGTTTCGTTACCAGCTGCGAGGTCCGAGGCAGACAACTCAGCGGAGTCGACCGCGTTATCTCCATTTGTTTCTGAAAGAGACAGTGTCGTGGTGATTTCTGTCTCGGGCTCGCTACTGAAGGTAATATTAGATTGATCAAACCGAAGACTAGCAGGCCGCTCCTGTGTTTCCGTCACATCAACATCCCCTTCTATTTGAACCGCTCCCGTATCATCGGCGATACTAACCGACCCAGCAGTCGGGATCCCATCTGCTCCGATCGTCGTCACAACCGGGGCATCCACCTCGACGTTGAATTCAGTGCTGCCGATCTCGTCGATCAGAACCCATTCAGTACCTTCCTCGCCCGTGTCACGCCCAGAGTATTCCGAATTCGGAATTTCGACTACGCTGTCCCCCACGTCGGGTGCAAATCCTGTGACGTTGCCGTCCTCGTCGATAACTCGGAGGTCCAAATACTGATCGTCATATGTGACCTCAATAAAGACAGACTGTATCGGATCGTCGCTGGCGAGTACTTCATTCCCACCGCCGGGTGTATAGTCGATCTGTTCTGTCTCCCCCTCGTCAATGCCGCCTGAAAACAGCGACGAGGAGCTGAAGAAGCCGGTATCCTCTTCGATTTCGAATGACGAAGACCGGCGTGATGCGTCCGATACCTGATAGAGATCAGAGACACTGACGGTAATGGTGCCAGATGAAAAGTCATCAAAGGGGACACGGTACTCGAATTCGTATGTTTTTGTTTCTCCAACCTCGACGGGATTGAGGGCTGGAGTCTCACTCCATCGATCAGGTTGGAGACCAACAGGCGTGGGCCCGCTTTGTGGATCGAATCCTACAATATCGATATCGAACACCGGGTAGAATGTTTCCTCTCCAGTATTCGTAATCGTAATCGAGGCCGTTTCACGGGCAAACTCGACCCGTGACCAATTTGTGCCGAAGATTGCATCGACGAATCCTAATAAGGTATCCCACCAAGACGAGAGGAGTCCCTCCTCTTCAATATCATCTGCTGTGATGTCCGGCGTCTCAACGTGTTCAATTTGTGCGTCGATACTTTCAGGTATTAAATTCCGTTCAAGCGTTCGTTTGGCTTGTTCCTTCGCCCACTCTTTGAGAACCTCCTTAACGGCCCACTTGATGCTTTTTACAGTTTTTGTGAGAATAAGATGCGACATCGCAGCCCAAGCAGTAAGCACGGCACCGACTGCGAGAGAACTGACTAATAAATATCCACCCAGCTTTTTAGCTCCGTAATATGCACCTGCACCAATCCCGTACCCGACGGCGCCTGCTGTGATTGTGATCAGTTGTGGCTGAATTGTACCCTGCGTTTCTGGCCCAACTCCGGCGTCTACAGGATCGGTCAGTTCCAACTCTGAGGCCGATATCTCAAGATCAACCTCATCGCCTTCTGCATCAATATCTGCAACGATCTGGTCGGCATCTTCCAGTACATCGTCGCTGTAGGAACTGAATTCCGTTGCGGCACTCTCCAGACTGTCTGCCAGTCGGCTTATTTGTCCCTCATCAGGGTCTTCCTGGTCAAGTGTGTCTAATATCTCATCAGCAACCTCGGTCTCAAATTCGGATTCGAATGTGGCGAGATACTCCGAGTACGTCTGATCGTCAACGAGGAATTTGTTAGTCTGCCCTGATGCGGTTCCCATATAATACTCGAATGCGGTTTCCTCCGCGTTTGAAGCCGTAGCAAGCGCCTCATAGAGTTCTTGTTTGAACTCATAAAGCATCTCGGCCTGATTCTCAAGTGGAGCGACATCCGAACCAAACGCTTCCTCCTCTAGACTCTCAAATAATCCTTCCTGACTTTCGATACTCTCGAGTAACTCATCATCAAGTTCATCTTCAGATACCTGGCCAGCGATGAATCCCCAGAAGTCAGTCGAATTCGATGCATACTGAGCACCTTCCCGTTCAAAGAAGGCAGCCTCAAGCTTTGCTTGGGCACGTACGTCGGCTTCAATAGCATTGGCGGCCGCTTCACGGTAGTCACCGAGAGCAGCCTCAACGGCTCCCAATCCGGGATCCTCAACATCTCCAGTGAATCTGAGATTGTCTATGAACACACCGCTGTCAAGAACACCGTCGCTCGCATCGCCAATCCGAAGCACGAGCGTGATCATTTCACCCTCAACGTCACTAAGGTTGTAACTCGCGGTAATGAACTCCGTTACGGCGTTATAAGTCGTATCTGGCGGATCGGGCAATGGTGGGGCGGGATCTCCAGATTCTCCTTCAGGAGAGTTACTAAACTCATCAGCATTATCAACAGTTACCGCGGACCCATCAGGCAACAACCCGATCGGTTCAACAGCGCCATCGGGTTCAAAAATAATCGCTTCAAAAAAATCTTGGAACGGGTCATCAAGGAACGTCGGATTTTCGACGGTCCCAAATCGGTAATCAAAGGCAAGATTCTCAGCGTTTTCAGGGACCGAAATATCGATTGACAGTGTGGCAACGTTGAATGCGTCGAACCCATCAGGAGAAAAATTCGGCTCGGAGACACCCTCCACATCGGTGCTTACGAACTCAGAGGGATCACCCTGTGCGTCTTCAGCAACGCCACTACTCATCACGGAGAACTCGTCTCCGTGCAACGGAAACTCCTGAATTGAGGTATCAAACGTTGTGATCTGACTATTTACACCGGAATAGTTGACCGCAGTTACCGCCTCAAAGAATTCAGCTGTCGATGCAGCCTCAATGAACTCCTCGGGTGTTGTTGTGGTGTCCGTCTCGGAGCCGGTATCTTCAGACGGTGGTTGCTCTCGGCTTTCCTGATCTGCGCTCGTGGTAGGAAGAACGCTTAACCCGCCGATAGCAGCTGAAGTTGTCAGAAGGGACCGTCGCACGGGATCCACGTCAGAGCGGTTGGCTGAGTTGTCATCGCTCATATTCTCACCTGGATCATCTTGTTCGCACCAGTTGAAACCGCCAGTCCGTCCACAGGCAGCGAATCCAACACAAATGACAGTAGGTCATCTGTGTCGCCTGTATAGACAGTCTGTGTGCCAGTTGTTGGAACAAGATGGGATTCAATGCTGGTGTCGCTGAGAGACGAACTCCGCGTTGAATTCGGTCCTGTAGGCGTCATCAACGGTCCAGAGCTGGCCAGTTCCCCCGCCGTTGCTGTCTGCTGTGACTGCATTAGCTCGCGTGTAACATCGATGATGTTGGGGTGGTCATCCACATGAGACATAGACTAGACAAATAGACAAAGTAAGTAAAATTTTTCTGCGGTAGCAGGCTGATTTGAGAAGGTTGATACAAGACACTAATAGCGAAGACGGATAGAATATGATGTTCCAGTAATATTTTATTGTGTCACGTGCTAAGCAATAACACACATGCCGTACGATGACACCACACCAGACACAGAAGCGGAGACATCAAACACAGCAGAGGTATTTGCTGAAACAGCAATCGATAGACGAACATTTGTGAGCCTTGCCGCGGCGACCGGGGTGTCGCTGAGTTTACCTGGCTCCGCCAGTGGCGAGGTAGATATCGACGTATTGACTCCAGAAGCGCAGTTTGTAGTGAATCACACACCAGATGCGTATCGGGCACCGTTGGTGGTTGAATTCGAATCCGTTGCCGATGCAGAAGCCTTCGATGAGGCGTTTGAATTCGACACCCGGCGTGGGCCAGAGACGGATCTCGATGGCAACGAACTCGTTCGGCCGCCAAAGACAACGATTCGGACTGAGCCGACACCAGCAGGACACGGACTGCTTGAAACGGATGAGGTGGAATCATTAGTCGAGATGGATGGGGTCGTTGAGGTTGATTTTGCACCCGGTGCAAACCCCTTCTGGACGCTCGACGAGGACCCGTATGGCCAACACGGCGTGTTTCCGGATCCGGAAGATGCACGGGACTACCTCGATTATGAAGAAGTTCGAACGGGGCTTACACAGCTCGAAGCTGACAATCCCGATCGGATGAATCTCATCGAGCTTGAGTCTTCACCTGGCTGGATGAACCTCTTTGTAGATGAGCGGGAACGGTATCCACTACAGGTCGTTGAGGTAACGAACGATATCAACGACGAGACAGCCTTTGAACAGAAAGAGAAGGTGGTCTTCGAACTCGGTATCCACGGGGATGAACCGCAAGGACGGGAGGCTGGAAGCCGAATCATCGAGGATATTATGACTGGCGAGGCGCCAGCGTTCGAAGAAACCCTTGATGACATTGTCATTATCTTCTTCTATATCAATCCGGATGGGTGGATATCACGGCGGCCGACGACGGAACTTGCCTACGATGACCTCGAATTCGATGACACGAGTTTCCTGCGCGGACACGGCTCGTATGTGAATATTGACGGTGAGTTTGAGTTTACTCCGGGCAATCAACTCGATACCAACCGACAGTTCCCGACGATTGGGTGGACGAACCCAGGGTTTTACCCTGCAGAACCCACTGACGCCCCCGACTTCTTTGATGATGTGGTGCCAGATTCGTTAGCGACCGTTGAACATTTCCGAGGGTATGAGAACGTCGAGTTCCTGTGTGACTATCATGGCATGGGAATTCCGAGTCACATGGTATACAATCTGGAAACGAACGCGCCGTTCGATCATGTGAAAACCCATAATCTGGATGAAGTGAGTATTCGGATCGGCGATGGAATGGTTGCCGATCTCGGTGGTGAAACCGGTGACGTAACCGCGATCGAAGACGACATCGCGGCTGCGATCGCCGAGCACTACAATCTTGAACTTGAGGAGGCGTATGATTTCATCCCACCGGGTCAAGAGAAAGGTGGCTTCCTTGATTGGGGAACAATCTATGACACGCTGAATTATCAAGTGACCGGCGCTTTCCTCGGGTGGGCTGGCGTACCCGAAGAACAGGGTGGGCTTGGAGCGATCACCGTTGCCCCGGAGATGATGCACTCGAACCCTGACGGAAACACGTATCTAAACTGGAAACCCTACTGGTCACGACACCAGATCGCGTCCTATCGGATCTCGATGCGGGAGTACGCACAGCTTGCAGCCGCAGACACTAATGCAACACTCGAGACGGGTGACACCGCAACCGCCTTCCTCGAGACGGAGCAACTCACTCGATCCTCCGAAGACCTGCCACATACCGGCGCTGACGCAGCCACCGCGACAGAGACCGCTGCGAGTGGAGCCACGGTGCGACATGAGAAGCAAGAACTCAGCGCGGATTCCCCTGGCATGCAGGTCGCAAGCGCTGAGGAGACAACCTCGCTGTACGTGAATTTCCACAGTCACACGGATCTGCAAGGCGAGCTCGTGATCCGCGGCCCCGACAACAGCGTAAAGCGCCGAATCGACCTTGATGATGGGGTCACAGCAGCATCCAACTGCTTCCTAAACGGGGCGTACGTCCACCGTCCCGACACTGGTGAGTGGGCGGTTGAAGCATCGACCGACGCTGATGTTGGGGTCGAGATGATAATGGTTGACTCACCGTTTGACTTCCCGGATCCACGTAACGCATGGTACGATCCGGCTGAAGGACAAGCTGGAGAGCCCCAAGGATTCGAGCAGCAATCATACGAGGTCAACCCAATGCAGTTTTTCCACGACCTCGCCCCGTTCATCGAAGATGAAGGGACGCTTGAGGGAGTTGATAGAGCCGCCGTCAAAGCTGGAGCACTGACCGAATACGATCAGCTCGTGATTTCTCACGACGGTGGGACGGATGATGACGTCTATTTAGCTGCCGTTGAATCATTCGTCGAAAACGGTGGGGACCTCGTCCTTACTGATCGGGGCGTCCACCTGCTTGGCGTCTTAGATGTCGGCAGTCTCACATCAATCCTTCCCGAAAACGTGCGGAACGTGAGAGTCAATTTCGTTAATCTCGATGATCGAAACTTCAATCACCCGCTACTCGACGGTATCCGAGAACGACAGCAGGAACTCTGGAAGGGCCCCCAGGTCGGATACACGACTGGCGTTGATCAGCCAGCGACAGTGATCGACCCGGACGCGTTTGACAGTGCTGGGGGGCTCTTTGGGGGGACCATTCGTGGCGATCCTGATGACTTCGCCGTCGGGCCTGGCGAAGAGATCGTTGGCGAACCCGGTGTCGGCGTTGGGACGTTCGTTGTTGGGGAATCGACGATCAATGTGATCGGATCGCTGCTGCCGCCGGCCCAACAAGATGTCCTCCATCCGTTTGGAATGGCGGATTACTCACTCTCGTTTATGGGCCATACCGTGTTGTGTAATGCACTGGGGTACGTCCAGCGTCGCTTGGCAGAGGGAACCGAACGGACATACGGCGGTGCAGAACTACCCCAGGCTGAACTCCTTCCCTATACGAACACGGAGGGTGTGGTCGATTCATCCGGACTCCAAGATGCGTTTGGAGATTGGCAGGCCGGTGAGATTAGTGCGGACAATCTGAACGAGGTCTTTGCTGCGTGGCAGAGCGGGGAGCCGATCTGATAGATTGATGTCTTCTCCACTCTGAGGAACGAGGTTTCCACGAGATAAGAACCTACAACCCTCCACTGTTTCCGAAGCTTTTGGGAACAGCCGATTTTAGCAACCCTCACTCCACTATTTCCGAAGCTATCCACGAAAAAGAGAGGCCCCCCTCGAGACATCCTGCATCATTTGCCGGGAGATAGCGATATCACACAACTTGTGTCGTTACACAAAACACATATTTTCTAAGTATCATATGTGTTTTAGTGCTTTGCGGATGCTGTTCATATGCTGTTGACTTAATGCTTGTGCTTTATTCAAAGCCTTCGTGCAGGCGGGGGGAGACGTGTGGAAGATAGCTTCGGAAATAGTGGAGTGAGAGGGTTATATAAAGAATGGGAGCTTCGGAACCGGTGGTGTCCGTTTCATATATAAACAACCGAGCTCCGGACGCTTCGGAAGCTTCGGAAACGGGGGTTTAATATGTCATCCCCCGTGGCAACCTCCTATGGGCATGTTCGAGCGAGATCGTCTCGTGTTCGCTGATGCGGAACCACTTGACGATGCCTATGAACCCGATAGTATCCGTGAACGGGATGAGGAACTCGAGAAATATCGACGAGCGCTACAGCCGATCATCGACAACCGACCGACATCCAATATCTTCCTCTACGGGAAGACGGGAACAGGGAAAACCGTCGCGACGAAATTTATGTTGTCCCATCTCCAGCAGGACGCGGCCGGATACGACGATGTTGCTCTCTCTATCGTCTGGATCAGCTGTGAGAATCTGTCTTCGTCGTACCAAGTCGCCGTCGCCCTCGTTAATGAACTCCGTGCAAGCCAAGCTAAAGATCGGATTAGTACGACTGGCTACTCCCAGCAACGGGTCTTCGACATTTTGTATGAAGAACTTGAGGCACTTGGTGGAACCATCGTCATCGTCCTCGACGAAATCGACAACATCGGCCACTCCGATGATATCCTGTACGGGCTCCCTCGCGCAAAATCAAACGGTTACGTTGAGAACGCTCGTCCGGTAATTGTCGGGATTAGCAATGATTTCCAGTTCCGAGATAACCTCTCTCCAAAAGTCAAAGATACGCTCGCTGAAAAGGAGATCCTCTTCCCGCCATACGATGCGAACCAGCTCCGATCGATTCTCTATCCCCGGGCCGAGAAAGCGTTTCACGACGGCGTGCTCTCGGAAGATGTCGTTCCGCTCTGTGCGGCCTTCGCTGCTCAAGATACCGGCTCAGCACGACAGGCAATCCGACTCCTTCGTGAGGCCGGCGAACTCGCACAAGCCACCGATTCTCACACTGTCGCCGGCGAACACGTCAGAGACGCCCAAGATGAGCTCGAAAAGAACCAACTGTATGAAGGGATGCAAGAACTCACCACACAGGGACACGCCGTTCTCTGTGCACTTGCGTATCACCACGCCCTTGATGAGGTCCCGATCCGTTCCCGGGATTTGTATGACCGATACGTGAAGATTTGTGACCGGCTTGACGCTGACAGCGTGAGTGAACGCCGTGTGCGAGATCACCTCTCAGATATGAACATGCTCGGACTCATTAGCGTCCATGAACGCAATGAAGGACTCTCAGCTGGTCGATATCACGAGTATGAACTTGATGTTCCGCTGAAAGCCGTGCTCGATGTTCTTCTTTCGACGAGCCGCTTCGACGAGCTCGCCACCATGATCAAATCAACTGCTACTGATACATAGTGCGAGCGCATACCCGCGTCTTCAGGCGCGGGAGGAGGTCAAAACAAACTGTTTCAATCGACTGTCTCAGACTATTGAACTGCACATAGATCTCAGAAACCCTGTGCCACTGCCAGCCAGTGAAAGCTCCGGAAACGGTGGAGGGGTGAACTCACAGTAGCTTACCGAAACCCGTCGATATCGTCCTTCAAACACCCGAATAAGTTTCAATGAGTGGGTCTCGTTTCTGCGGTTTGCTTGCTTGAAATGAACCACCAAGCGATTCGAAAAGCTTCGGAAACGGTGGAGGGTGCATAGTACCGCCTGGTTTGGAAAATACAGTATTCCGACTACCCCAGCGGCCGCCTTACCCATAGACTCCCGACCACCTGCTCACCATTTGGAAATGTGGACTCGTGGACAGCTTCCCGACCGAGACAACTCGCCTTCGGACACTTCTTTTCGAACTTGTGAAACGAATTATATATGTGGGCAAACAGTAGTTCTCGTATGAAGAATCCGTGGGTCCATGACGACGTCCCGGACGGGCGTTCAATCTACAAGAGCCGAGCGAAACTTATCGGCGCGGCGCTGTGGGGACTGTTGCTTCTCCTCGTTGGTGGGGTTCTCCTTTTTGCCGGGCCGGATACCATGATCGCGACTGGCCCAAGACTTTCAACGGGGATTACGGCTGTGTTGGCGACGGTCGCATTATTGATCTCGTTGCCACTCGTGTTGAAACTCCTCGCGGTGTCACGACTGGTTGGGACGCTAGCACTGCTTGGAACGTGGTCGATCATCGGCCGATTCGTCCTCGAACGGGAGCGAGATGCGTTCGCTGAGATCGACTCAGTTGAAACGGTTCGTGAACGTGGTGCCGAAACACTCGAACCGCTCGCGGAACTGGCTGAGATTCTCGAGGAGTTCCCCGAAGTGTTTGAAGACCTCCCTACGTCATCGGCAGTGATCTTTGAGTGGACCATACTCCTGTTAGACAGCCGTTTAATGCTTCTGTGACGGCTCCAAAACAGCGCTTTCAGTTGTGGATCACCTGCAAGATCGATTCGTTGTCTGCATCGCTCTCATCGCCGCCTAGTGACCGGGATACAGAGTAACCTGTTTGTGTCGAACTGGCGGGGGTATCATGTGTGGGGTGACGTAGTAAACTACCCCTCCCTACTCCCTCGGCGCATACGCGCCTCGGTCCTTGAGGCCGGGGGCTCCGCCTCGAAATTGCTGAATTAGCGACCGTTCAGAAAATACAGAGGCCGGGCAACCTCTGTATTAGATGTCGCCGGTGAAACGGTGGTCCGGGCAGACCAGAAACCGGCATTTGATAGCTCGTTTGGAAGAAATATAATTGGTGGGTTTGCGGAACCGCTCTGTGATGACGTCATATTGCTTCCGAGGGTAGAGGCCCACAACTTCAGTCGTGGGTCGATGACACCTACAATGCGGGACGTCCACTTTCGGTGTGAGTATCAAATTTGAGTAGACAGGGATAACTTAATGTAAACTGGATACACATAAATTGTCGTGAGTAAAGCGGCGCTTCGCCTCGTTGTAGCTGCGGTGTGTCTCATAGGCATCGTCCTCGCTGGTGCGTTTGCACCGACAGTCGGTATCAGTACGCCGATACCCGACCTTGGTATCGAAAATGGTGACGATGCACTTGGTGAGGAGCTACTCTCTGGCGGAGGGCAGCCCGTAGACGGTCACGATGGATCATCCTCAGATGCGAGCGAGGACTTGCTCGATGCGGCTGGTGAATTTGTTGACGATCCAGAGATGGATGAAGGTGGAGCGCCTGCACTCTCAGGGACTGAGAATTATGGCGGCGTGTCGGGAGGGGGGTATCCTGATGACAGCCCCGTAGGTGGACCGCTTGCCCTCTCAGATCATGAAGAGTTCTATGTCGAAAGCGATGAGCCGTCACGATGGCGACTCGGTGCATACGCAACGTACACTGGAGACGGGTGGAGCAGAGAGGACGGAGAAAAGGATTCGCTTGATGAGCCACTCTCGACCGTGGATGGAACCACAGGTCCGACATCTGAGATCCGTGTCACACCACAGCGTGAATTTGAGTCGCTAGCAACCGCATGGCGACCGGCAGACGGGAGTGCTCCGGGGCGGGATATCCTTGTGACTGAGGAACGAGGCCTGAAGGTTTCAGAGCCAGTTACAGCAGGTGAAACATACGTAACAACCACGTACGGACCTCCATCACACGAGACAGCTGCCGCAGTGAGTGGTACTGGATCGGTCCCGAGCGATATTCAAGAACGGTATACCCAACTTCCGGCAGACACGCCACCCAGACTTACAGACCACACAGACGAGATAACCAGTGAGGCGCAAACACCCTATGAAACTGCTGAAGCCGTCCAGCAGTGGCTCACAGAAAACAAAGCGTACTCACTGGACGTTGAACACGATCAAAATGCAGACGTTGCGACGGAGTTCGTCTTCGAGATGGAGGCTGGGTACTGTGAGTACTTCGCGACCTCAATGGTGGCGATGCTCCGGACACAGGATGTTCCTGCACGCTATGTGACCGGGTATGGACCTGGGGAACAAATCGGCGAGAATGAGTATCTTGTTCGTGGACAACACGCACACGCGTGGGTTGAGGTGTACATTGCTGATGTCGGATGGGTAACCTTTGATCCAACACCAAGTGGTGAACGGGCGGATGCAGACCGAGACGATGTCTCACCGGCGGATGACGCCGGGCCTGACTCGAGCGATCCTGACACCGAAACAGGAGCGGGCGAAACCCAATCTGATGATGAGGGCCAAGATGGCGGATCAGCGGATGAATCGGCTGGGGATGACGCCGATGAAGACGGACAAGAAGGTGAGACAGGCGACCCTGCCGACGGTGACGATGGTGAGGAGGGAGACGACGATCAAGCAGGTGGCGAAGAGGGTGAAGATAGCGAAGAGGATGAACAAGAAGGTGGCGGAGAGGGTGAAGATAGCGAAGAGGATGAGCAAGAAGGTGGCGGAGAGGGTGAAGATAGCGAAGAGGGTGAGGAAGGAGATGGCGACCCCCTGAGTATCGACCTCGCAGAAGACCCCATCCCGGGCCAAGAACTCACAGTCACGGTAACGCGTGATGGCGAGCCAGTATCAAGCGTGGAGGTATTTTTCAACGATGCCAGCGTTGGCACCACCGATGCGTCTGGTAATGTCACTGGCGAGGTCCCGTATACCGAATCGTTAACAATTTCGACACAAGACGAGGCAGAAAGGTCTAACAGTGTGAGTGATATGGCCTCCCCGCTGGGTGCTGTAACACACCCCGCAGATGATGGCGCCGTTGTCTATCACTTCGCGAGTGATCTGAGACACAACGACGAGCATCGTAGCAGCCTCAGGAATATGGATGCGAACGTCACCGTCGATGTTCCTGTTGACATTGAGATTACTGTTGATCAGACGCCAATCGCGGGCGAGTCAATAGACCTCGCTGCACACATCGATGACACTCCGGTATCCAATGCGACCGTCCAGTTCGACGGAACAGAGGTCGCACAGACAACGGCTGCAGGGGAGGCAACGGCAGAACTGCCAGACGATGACACCGTAGAGATCAATGTTTCCCGTGGGGAGGCCGTTGGGACACGGAACCTCTCAGTACATACCTTTGAGATAGCGACGAGAGCAACGACGGGGATCCCGCTGCCGTTGACCACAGCGACGGCGACTGTGACATTAGATGACGAGCCGATTTCAAACGCGACGGTGATGGTTGGTGGTGAACCAGCTACAGTGACTGGGAGCGACGGCACAGCAGCCGTTGAACTCCCATTCTCCGATTCGGCCGACGTTACAGCGACGACGGATATCGACGGTGCAACTCCCACAGCAACGACGACAATAAGTAACCTCTACCGAAACCTGGTGTTAGTTGCTGGAGTGTTCGTGATGGGGATAGCGGCGGTCACAACCAAAGCGAGACGAAGTGGTGTGTCTGCGCGAACGATTTCACACACAGTCATTCGCATCTTCCGTTTTGCACTGTCCAAATTAGTTGGAGCGGCTGGATCAATTGCTTCACTGTTGACCGCGATGCGTCTGGCTATTCTCCGGTCGCTCCAGCTCGTACGACAAGGTGCGAGCGGCATCAAACGACTCATTCAGGGCGTGATTCGTGGCGTGCATCGAGCCATCCACCGGTCGATAACGCTGATTCAGTCGCTCGGACGTCAACTACATCCACTTGCGATCCTCGCGGCGTTACGCAACGCTGTGACCCGCCTACGGGACAGCACAACTCGCCAGCAGTCATCTGGCATACAGCAGACTGACGAGACGGCAGACGAAGACGTGTTAACATTACGAGAGGCGTGGATAGAGTTTCGGCGGTACGTTTCAATACGGTCGTGGCGAACCTCAACACCGGGTGAGATTGCACGGTGGGCAATACAGAAGGACGGCTTGCCATCGGAACCTGTGAAAACGATCGCTGACGGGTTTCGTGATGTCGAATATGGCTCACGCGCAGCGTCTGAACGGGTGCCCGCAGTCCGTGATGCGGTAACCCGTCTTCGTGAGGATCAACAGTCTGAGGATAAACCCGAGTCTGACGAGTCACAATGATATCTGTTGGTCGTGCCCACAAAATGCTGAGATCACGTCACCAACGGATCCCGCAGCGATCAGCTAGGCCACCTCATCGAAAGGGCAATCCGACTGCATGGAGCGTGTGTGATGAGTAACCAGCGCCGATCCGGACAGTCGCTTATTACCCGTGGGATTCGTGCAGTAAGCTCACTCGTGGGGGTTGCGTTCATCGTGCTTGCTGCCGTGTTGGTTTTCAACCCGGAGGCGGTGGAGTCAGCACTACCAGTGACGACGATTATCCAAACGCCACTGGTGTCAAATGATGCACTCCGTGCAGGCGCGTTCTTGGCGTTTGGCACAATCTGTGCCCTCTGGATCATTTGGACTACTCCCTCGTGGCTTACAACACAGGTCAACGCTGATGCGACATCCACAGACGTTGATTTTGATGCACTGCGAGCCGACCCACCAGAGCAAGCGGGTGAGACGGACGGAGTCGGCGAGCTGTTTGATCAGAAACTCGAGAGTGCTAAGAAAGCGGCCATTAGTGACCGCACAGATGTCGCTCGCGATCACCTCCGCTCACTCGTGAGTGACGGGCTCGTTATCTCACAAGACTACTCAGCTGAAGAGGCACAGGTAGCAATCGAAGATGGCACGTGGACCGATGATGCAGTCGCGGCTGCATACATCGCAAATCGAGAATCATCCTTACCGTTTCGCAAGCGGGTGATCAACTGGCTCCGGCCAGCAAAGACAAGAGAAAAACGGATTACTCGATCAATCAACGCGATTATAACAGCGTTCGATAGCGTTGACAGCGTCGACCGAAATGAAGAAAAGAACCAATGAGCACACATGCAATCTCAGAGCGGATCGACGGAGCCACGCTCATGGCCGTGGTGCTTGTGATCCTTGGCACGGTCTTTGGTGAGCGGACGCTATTGTTGGGGGCTGCTGTTCCGCTCGGGTATCTCAGTCTTCAATGGGTTACCAGTCCTCCAACAGTGACAATGACTGCGACACGTGAGCTAACCCCAAACCCGGTGGCTCCTGGTGAAGAAGTAACAGTCACCGTGACCATTCACAATGAGGGCAACACAACCCTGACCGATGGGCGTTTTGTTGATGGCGTACCAGCGGATCTAACCGTGAGTTCTGGCTCTCCGCGTGCGTGTCTGTCGATTCGTCCAGAAACGAGTCGTTCATTCGAGTATACACTTGTGTCGAGACAAGGGACTTATGAGTTTGATCCACTCATTTCGCGACTCCGGTCGCTTTCGGCGGTCGCGGTGCGAACTGAGACGCTCACTGTTGAGGGAGAAACTACCCTTCAATGTCAACACGACGCAGGTGAAATCCCACAGTTGACCGGTTCACTCCGCCGTGTTGGCACTCGCACGAGTGACCTTGCAGGAGAAGGTGTACAACTCCATTCAACCCGAGAGTATCGTCTCGGTGATCCTGCTCGACGAATTAATTGGCGGCGGTTCGCAAAAACCGGATCACTCACCACAGTGCAGTTCGCGGAGACAAGTGCCACTGAAACGGTCGTCATTATCGAGCGACCTGCGAGCGGGTCTATCGCTCGCGAATCGGGATATCCAACAGCAAATGAGTTGGCAACCTACGCTGCAGATCGGATCGTGTCTCGACTGTTTGCTGAACGACACGATGTGGGGCTGTGTGTACTCGGTATAACAAAGACGGATATCTCAGTACCCGTTGCAACAACTCGCAATGGATGCCCGTGGATCGACCCGGGATCGGATAAGACCACCAAAATGCGGATTAATGCGGTCTTCGAGGCACTACCTGAAAATGCGGGCACGTGGGATTGGAGCGATAGCACACAGCTTGATGATCTTCGTGGACGGATCCCACCGAAGGCGGATGTAGTTCTCGTTACACCTGCAGTTGAGGATGCCACTATGGACCTTGTTACCGCACTTGGTGCAGCGACTCGTCATGTTGCGGTCATCAGTCCTGATGTGACTGATCATGAAACGACTGGACGGTCTGTGGCCCGGATTGACCGGTCACTACGGCTCACACAGATGCAAGCAGCCGGCGCTGTTGTGTTTGATTGGGATACGCGATTGACACTAGCAACGGCGATGGGGACAACGTAATGCGGACTTCACAACAAGACGCCAGCATTGCTCCCGATAATTGGCGGCCTGCCCGGCTTTCGACGACACTCGCGGTAAGTGTCGCTCTCATGGCGACGCTTGGGCTATCGGTCGTCAGCGGTGATGTGAGGCCAGCACTCCTTGGCGTTACAGCGGGGATGTGTCTCGCAGCCACTGTCGCTACAGTCGGGGCCACCGAGCGACGGGTTGCCATCATTGCCGGCGGGCTTTTGGCGACGGTTGGAGGACTGTTGCTTCTTGGCGCTTTCACCATCCCTATTCTCATTCAGGTTCCGTGGCCGCCGGTTCCGCCCCTGGATGTGTTGGCGATTGCGCCATTCATTACTGCAGTTGCGGGTGTCACAACCGGGTTTGGAGCGGTCGGTGCCGTCCGCGATCTGGCACCGATCACTGAAGGGCTACGAACAGCCCTCCGACTACCGCTTGTCGCTGTTGTTCCGGGCGGTGCCATTGTTCTTGATCAACAGTGGCAGTTGGTCATCACCGGGATCGCCATTCTCCAAGAGTTCCGCACGCATCTGTTAGAGCCATCACTCGCAGTGTCTCCTGACTCCGGAATGGTACTGCTCCGTATTAGTGAAGTGATTGTGCTTGTCGTGGTTGCTGGTACGGTGCTCAACCTCACACTGACGCGACTCCCAATTGTCGAGTTCGCAAGTGAGACGTCTCAACCAACGGTCACGGCCGCTCGAGACGAGATTCGTCGGGTGAGTAGGCGAGTGATGGTGATGGCCATTTTGAGCGTGCCAGTGTTGTTGGTGCTTATTGAAGCGCCTGAATCAGTCCCCTATATTGATATCCCCCCTGCGGTGCCGGAAGCAATCATCGGTGTCGCCTATGCGTCGTTGCTGCGTTACGTTCTTGTTGGTGGTATCATGATCTGCGTGGTGAGCCTCAGCATAACGTGGATACTTCGACGTCTCTCATCGGCGGAGCTTCGGCCAGGATACATCCCGGCTGCCCCGCTCATCGTTGGAGCAATCCTAACGGCCATTGTCATTGCCATCCATGAGCCGCTTGCGACGGCTGGAGTCGAACAAGCCGAAAGCGATGTTGGCCGTGAGTTTCTCCTGACGTTGCTCGCTCAAGTCGGCTCATTGACCATCGTGTTAGCGATCGTCCTGCTTGCGCTCGCGACAGCACTCACGATTACGATTACGCTCAGCTTTGGGCGTCTGGTCCGCTTTGTGGGATCAAATTCCGGACCCCAACTCATTGGGACTGGTGTCTTCTTAGCCGCCATCGCAGCCGCAATTGGTGGTGGATCAGTCGCCGTCGTGTTTGTCGGCCTCGCAGCTAGTCTCTTTGTGCGGGACCTCGGCGAATATGGAGCCACGCTCGGCCAGGAAATCGGTCGAAGAGGGCAGACAACCCAAACGGAGATCGTCCATGGGCTTGGAGGGGGACTGTTTGTGAGTCTTGCTGTCGGCGTTGCCGTAGGTGCGGTCGTCGCAGTCGATTATCTCCCGCAAACTTTCAACCTCACAACGACTATCGCGATGATTGCTGCCTCAGTTGGCACGGTGATTTTATTCCTGACAACGCGATGACCGTGCTATCTTCAAAAACTTCGTGTCCTGCCGTGTGGGTGACAACCAGATGTATATTACGCCGGATCAACTGCTGGGACCTCAACGGAGCCCATCACGTCTGAAACAACGTCTTCCGGTGAGACATCTCGAACGGCTGCAGTAGAGGTCAACACAAGGCGGTGTACGAACGCTTCTCGGACAATTGATTTGACATCGTCAGGAGCGACATAGTCCCGACCATTGATCAGTGCACGGGAGCGACTCGCCTCAAAGAGCCGTTGAATACCACGTGGCGAGATACCGACCTCAACTTGGTTGTGCGCACGCGTTGCTTCACCAAGATCGATGATGTAGTCTCGAACACGTTCATCAACCGTGACCTGCTCCGGGATCTGTTGCAGTTGTGAGATCAGTTCTTCATCGATGATCTGTTTGGGCTGAGGCATCTGTGAGGTCCGATCAGCTCGTTGATTCAGAATCGTCCGCATTCCATTGGTGTTGGGATATCCTAACTCGCTCTTCAGGATAAATCGGTCCCGCTGTGCCTCAGGTAGCGGAAACGTTCCTTCCTGTTCAACTGGGTTCTGGGTGGCAATAACAAAGAACGGATCCGGAAGTTGGTAGGTAGTACCGCTTGCTGAAACCTGGCCTTCAGACATCGCTTCCAGAAGCGCCGCTTGTGTCTTTGGTGGGGCACGATTGATCTCATCAGCAAGCACAATATTTCCAAACACTGGCCCCTCAACGAATTCAAATTCCCCAGTGTTCTCACGATAGATGTGTGATCCGGTAATATCGCTAGGCAAGAGATCAGGAGTGAATTGGATCCGGTTAAATGACAGTCCGAGTGCTGTCGCAAAACACTGGGCGGTGAGTGTCTTTCCGGTTCCTGGGACGTCTTCTAAGAGAATATGCCCTCTCGAGAGAACCCCCGTGAGGACGACTTCAAGGACAGACCGATCAGCGACGACGATGTTTGATATTTCATCGATAACACGGTTACACGCCTGCGCGGCATCATCTATTTTCATATTGGTATATCGTCTGTACTGTGCTTAGTAGTTCCCACCACGTTGACAGCGATCTTTACGGAAAATTCGAGGTGAAAGCCTCGCCCTTCACAGTAGTTGCCGAATCAAACTCTGTCGTGATCGCTTCGACGAGAATTTGATTCGGCAACTACTGTTTAGCGCGGGGAGGATGTCAACGCGTGGCAACCCACAGTCGGAGGTTTCCGTGACACTCCGGACAGACAGCTGTGTCGTGTTGGGTGCCATCTGACCCGGTAGCGACATTTGTTGTTGGAACGAGAGCATACTCGTCACCTTCGTAAGCACACGAGCGGCAGATATACCGTGGAGGATCACTATCTGTGTGCTCACACATATCTACCCTTCGACGTATGCATAAAAAACATCACGGACTCATGTCTGAACCTCCTTGTCTGCTCGACCGATCAGCTCTTTTGTGCCAACACCTGTGTTGATGGCTCGCTGCCATTGGGGCATGCTACTCACGGTGCCAATGGATTTCGAAATTCTCCAAGAACTTGCGGATGGGAAGCGAAACAACGCTGTGAACCTCGCTGCTGAAACCGGGCACGATCGCGCTTACATCAATACTCGGTTATCGGTTCTTGCTGACTATGGACTGGTTGAACGTGTCGGTCCCGCCCCGAAAAGTGGACTCTACGTGATTACCGACCGTGGTAAACTCGTTGCTGCACACCAAGAGCAATACGAAGCGAACAAGAACGACTTTGACGCGTTCATCGATGATCTCCTCGCTGATTCATAATCCATTGGACTGTAACTGACCGCGTGCACCGTTCAGATTAGTTTGCTTATGAGACATATCCTCATCAGATTGGCTATGTCTATGACAAAACAGTACATCTAATGTACTATTGAGGCCGAGTATAAAACTCGTGGATTCTGGGATCCCGAATATGTTCTCTGCGTTTGGATTGTTTTTGAACGACTGTCGTACCTTCGACGTAGACCGATGCGACGCCGTCGGTGCTGTCGGTAACAATGTTGTCGGCGGCCGCAATCAGCTGGCCAAAGTTCGGCTCTGTTTCTGTCATCTACATCGAGGAGAAGAGTCTCTCACCGGACACCTGTCAAACGGGTCATAGCACCGAGTGTGGGCTCTGTGGAGAGCAGGTCCAACTCGACTAGGCGTGGCCGGACAACCGGACAGAGCCCTGTCACCCGGACTGCTACGCCGAGGCGTTCGGTGCGCCCCCGTAGTACGATGGAGCTTAACCAACACTAGCAACGCGAACGCGGATCTGTAGGTTAACCCATGCCCCGGCCCGGAGTGGCCTGGAGCGACCTGACACCTCTTTTGGAGGGTCACTCCCACCCTCTATCGGTCGATCTTTCGGGTGTCAGGCCGGGGGTAATCGCCGGGCGGCGCTACATGACACCTCGAATCCGGTTGGTGTCAGGTGGCGTGGTAGCTGTCAGGTCGCCCCACCAGGCTTAAGATTAACTCACAGGTGGGAGAGAGGCCGCCTCGGAATTTGTATATCGGCCAGTGGTTTATCGAGGGTGATCTACACCCGGCTGAGCGTCGCGTAACCCCTACGGCTGACGCCTTCGAGACCACCATCCATAAGGCAAAACCAACAGACAGCGGCCGTTTGCCCCGAGGCAGACCGTAGGAATGTTCGAATCTGGTAAGGGAAACGAACATTATTAGAACGGCGACAGCGAAACACCGCCAACAGATGGGCGACGACAAACACTGGCTGAAACCCGACCAAGTCGAAGCGATGCGCGACGCTGCTCGCGACGGCCGCCACGGCCGTCGTGACGACGCGATCGTCACCCTCCTCTACGACACCGGCCTCCGCCGCGGCGAGCTCTCCCGCGTCGACCGCGCGATGCTCGATCTCGAGGACGAACTGCTCCGGCTCCCGACATCCGTACAGAAGGACTACCCCAACGACAACGTCCCGCCGCCGGTCACCTTCCAGCTCGATCGGGACGGCTCGCTGCGGACCGTCGCGACGCTCCACGAGTACCTCGAGGCTCGCGTCGACGACGTCCCCGCCTTAGTTCCCAGCCAGAAAGCCGGGCGGATGACCGGGAAGGGGGTCAACGACGTCGTCCAGCGGGCCGCTCACCGCGCTGATATCCGCCCGTACTGCTTCCCAGGGCGAGGACGACCCGAAGATGTCTCGGCGCACACGCTCCGCCACAGCGTCGCCTGGCGGATGCTGCGCGTTGAGGACGGGAACACCCTCTATGACGTCCGGAACCGCCTCCGACACTCGTCGATCCTCACGACCGAGCGGGAGTACGATCACTTCGAGACGGTTTGAACACCGACCCCGGGGTCGCCGCTTCCGAGTTTAACCAACATCCGAACGTACGCCTAGCTGCGTGTTGGTTAAGCCGTAAAAAGAGTGACGTCAGCACTCGTGCCCGATCTCGATCTTCCGCATCGCCCTCTCGAAGACCTCGGGGTGTCGATCCGCGAGCTTCCCTAGGTGGTCCCGCACCGACTGCGCCGGATTCATCTCGACCTCGTCGGCGTTCTGGAGCTCGTAGTAGAACGCGTGTATCTCCGCGGTCACCGGGATCCCTACAGTCTTCCCTTTTATTGCACCGTCGCTGCTCAGCGCCTCCAGGTACCGCCTGGCGTCGATGTCACCGACACCGGTCGGCTCGCTCTGTTCTTCTTCCGCTGCGTCGAATGTGTCCGTTGTCGGGTTCTCACTCAGACAGAACCAGCGCGGAAACCCATCACTTCAGTCGTGGGAGAAGTCAGTCCGCAATTGAGCCGTATCTTGCGGCCCCAACTGAACGACGGATTGGGAAGGCACTGCGTGATGAAGCAGAGCCCCTCCGCATGTGACCTCTTGGCCTCCTTTTGATACTGCTGTATGGATCGTCCGATCACCGACACAAAACACTTATTCTGGGGCTGTAAATCACAGATGCTGTCACGCACACGTCCCACCCAGAGAGTGAGATAGGCTGCCAGAGCAGGCAGCCACTCACCTTGAAATATGCCGGATATTTCCGTCTCCGGACCGGACGATTCCGGATATTACCGTCTCCGGAACAGACGGTACACGCGACATGAGCGTCCTGATCGAAGACGCCCTCCGAGTATTTCACCAGCCCCCGGAGCGGGCACTACGTAATATATTATCTACACAGTATAAATCATGCTCTCACAACTGTAGCATTTCAGGAAATGGTTCGGTTAGTGCCGAACCGGTGCTCACGCCTCTGCTGAGGCATCTGACTATTCAGAATGTCATGGCAAAACAGTTCCGATCAAGCGGCTGGTGGCAATCGCTCCAGACAAGATCACCATTCGGCATACCCTGACGGCGCATAGAAAGTACACCCATCACCGTGCACATGTTCTGGCCTTTTTGAGAACAGTCTCTAGGGGTTGGATCCTCTACTCGCCTACGCACGTCATTTCAATTGTTTTGAGACCAGCAACAATACATCAAATATTCTCAGCAACCGGACGTTCTCCTTCTTCAGTAGAGCCGAACGTCGATTGTTACCTTGTCGGTACCGTCTTTGGGTGCATCCTCACTGTCTGGCTCAGATTGGATAGCCTGAGAGTTGGAGTCACCATCTGCAGCCGCTGGTGCTGCCAAGAGCGGTACACTTGCTGCGAGAGCAAGGAAATCTCGTCGTTCCATACTCAAAGTCTTCAACCGTTATGATAAACGCTTTGTGGTTGTTCTTCGGGAGATTTGTCAGACACATGTCTGCCATCTCAACTAGACTACGGTCTTAACTATGGTTAGTTTAGACTGTGTGGGGGAGTAACATGATAAGAAGAATATACTATTTACTGCTATAACGAATTAAGACGGTCTCGAATTTCCATTGCATCCAAACCATCTAAACCATCTAAACCGTATTGGACAAGCAATGGATAGAAATGTCGATTCTTTTCGAATGATGTTTCGAATTCAAACTCGTATTCTGCTTTCAGCAGATTATACTGCCGTTGCAGGTCCTTCTTCTGGGATGCAGGAATATACATATATGTCCCGACCTGCTCGTCTTTTATTCTACCCTCTGTAGTTGTCGACTCACCTTCGGTCTTCGCTGATGTCTCTCCATCTGCGTCTGTGGACGATTCCGTCCCACGAGCAGCATCAGGCGTCGTCACCTCTCGCGGCAACTCACTATGTTTTGATCGGCGCTGGCGGAGGCGTTCGGACCGAGACTGTTCGGATTCGTTACTGTCTGTCATTGTTTCACCTCAATCCCCGAGCCATGAGTAAACCCATACTGGGCGTCCAGTGAGGCTGCGATCGCGCGATACTGATCGGCCATATCGAGCGTTGGATCATACTTGAAGATCGACGAGCCTGCAGCAAACGCTCGTTGGAGCGCGACCCGTTTTCGGATCTCCCATACTGGGACGTCCGGGAAGGCGTCATTAAACCACTCGACCATCGCTGTTGCTTCGTTCGTCTGCTCTACACGATTTGCGATGACTCCACGTTCGGTGAATGCGATATCATAATCGAGCGCCAGTGACTCAATGTGGTCAAACAGCAGCTCAAAGGCCCGTTTTGAGGTAGACTCCGCGAGGGCTGGGATCAAAATGTCCTGTGCGGCATACAGCGCGTTGTCAGTGAGATACCCAAGGTACGGGGGACAGTCGATAATCACATACTCATACGTCTCATGCAGCTCCTCAAGTGCAAGCGAGAGCTGCTCACCGCCTCGCCGAGCGAGCGTCAGCTCTGGTTCAACGACCGTCATATCGATATTGCTCGGCACCACGTCCATCTCGTCGTGTTCGACGATAAGATCGGCGAGCCGTCCTCGCTGTGAGGTATCTGTCAACACATCAAACAAGCTTGGCGGTGCTGCATCATACGCTTGTGCAAACCCGAGGCCTTCTGTCGCGGCCCCTTGCGGATCTAAATCAATCAGCAGTACCTCTCGTCCGCGTTCATTGAGCGCCCCAGCAACATTGATCGCTGTGGTTGTTTTTCCCACCCCGCCTTTTTGAATTGTGACTGCGAGTGTGGCTGGTTTGTCCATACAAACAATCTAAACGATACAAAGTTAGTTCTACCGCCGCCACTGGCCTCGACTATCGACACACAAACCAGCTGTCACGGGTGTTGCCACTCGCGTTTATAAAATAAGACCGCACAGGAGTCGGCCCGCGTGGGCCGGTGGTTAGTTCGCGTGTCGCGCGTCTCGTGACTCGCTGTCGTCCGGGTTATGGACGGCGGCGGGTCGCGAGGAGCGCGGCGGCGATGAGCGCGACGAGTGCGACAAGCGCACCGAAGCCGGGCGTGTCGTCGT
>LKMJ01000127.1_pt1 | contig 47067 bp, 43 predicted proteins | sample 643391 | NCBI WGS metagenome assembly LKMJ01 (sample SAMN04112250, study PRJNA286221) | soda lake metagenome | biome: soda lake; feature: Kulunda Steppe; material: water; isolation source: sample PL-Br10 brine of Picturesque Lake | place: Russia: Kulunda steppe | collected 2010-07 | reverse complement strand
GTCCATAGGGTAGTTTGGCCACGTGTTACTGAGCTATATGCCACGAGTATGAACTCGTACGACTAGCATGGCTAAATCGGACTCCGATAGCAATGGCCTCCGGCAGGATCAACCGGAATGTGCCCACGTGAAGTGGGCGGTTAGGCGGGAAAACACACAGGAACTAATCACTTGATCCGATCCTGTGTGTTGCTATCGAAAAGCTCGGGACACCACGACCGATCGGGTGTCACCGAACTACCAGGGCTAACATCAGATCCCATCTATACGGCGGACCGCAGGGGTGGAATCCTCATTTCTTTCGGACCTGTTCATACGCCATTTGGGGTCTTAAACCCTTCGAGATGGCGTTGATATGATCCAGTGCGGCCGGGAGTTACCGAACCCGACCGAACCGCGTTTACAGTACCATCCAACTGCCCGTTTTCACTTAAGGGCGTCGGATCGAATCGGCGAAGATTCGACCGTCGTCGGCTGGTTTGTCGCTGGCATCTCGATGCAGACACATCGTGATGCTCGCACGGTTCGGCGGGAATGGTCCCACGCCGCGAGTGCGTTCAAACCAAGCGGCCGTTTCCACTTAAGCACGTCGGAACGGATCTGTGAAAATCCGGTCAACGTCGGGTGGTTTCGGTTGCATTCTACCCGAAGAGGTGAACGGACAGTGAGCACCCCACGAGGGGTGACGTTGGATGCGTGTACTGGTGATACTCAGGTGCGGACACACCGAGTACCATCGCGGTTCGGCGGGACCGTTCCCGCGCCGCGAGCGCATTACAACCGAATGGTGGTTGATTACTTAAGACCGTCGAACGAACCGCTCTTCGTCATGCGATATCACGGGGCTGTATAACGGACAGCGTGACCTCCCTGTGCATGCCGACCGGACAGTGTATAAGAGTGACACTCAGCGAGCAACGGTGTCTAGGAAACGCTGTTGCGCGGCCGGAGGCCTGCTACTCATCCCGCGCGTGTGCGCTCGGTCGTAGCGGATGAGAGCCACGCATCACGACCCACGGACGGGAACTATTTGGGTCTGCCGCCCACAGTGGGGCGCTGCTGTCGGGCCGGTACACTCTCCGACAGGTTGTACGGTCCTTCCAACGGGATGACGACGGGTGGTTCACAGCAGCGTGGACGCTTTGCACGCGGTACTGGCGGCCATTCCTGGCAGTGGCAAGGAAAATGAAACGCCGCGATTCAGATTTCGTCGAGATGCTCGACGCCCTGCTTTTCGACGTTGCCCTTCGTAATCTCGCCAGGCATCCAGTCTGGTTTGTCGTCGGGGGCCTCCTCTTCCCACGCCCATCCTTCGTAGATGTGGACCTTGTGTGTCCCCTTCTCGCGCAGCCGGAGTTCTGTTCGGTCGGCGTCTGCCTCCGATGGGGCTGGATCGAGTCGCCGCGCTGCCTTCAGTGCGGCTTGTCGAGGTGTCCCACCAGAGAAGACGCTGCTCTCGTCGCCCGCTTCTCTCAGTGCAAAGTTTCGCTTGTCGTTGTCGCGTGCCATGGTTTCACCGCTCCATGTCAAATCAGCACATGACCCGTAATAAATATATCCCAAAATCCACAGCAGAGACTGGATTTGTTTATAAATGATACGCAAACTGTAGGAAAGATCAGGATAATTATACCGGTAAGTAGTCCTATCTGGTACGTTTCTGGGTCGCGCGCAGGCGCTGACAGTCGGCGCGCGGTAAACTTAAGTAGATGCTCCAGTGAAAGACCGACTAGAACACCGCGATGGTCCGAAAGAAGAAGCTCAGTCCGAGTGGCGCGAAAGACGAAGACGGTGAGTACCACAACGTACATATCAACCTGCACGAAGACGAACTGGCCGTTGCCGGCATGGAGATTGGAGATGAGGTGTTCGTGCGCGTGCGAGATAACAAGATAATCATCCAGAAAGCCGACCAGGACGATGTCGAACACGACTTTTAGATGAAAAGAGCGTACACGGTCGCGAAACCACTGTTGTTCCGCCTTCCACCGGAGACAGCACACCGCTGTGTCCACGGCCTGCTCGGTGCCCTTCAGCGAACGCCGCTTTGTGCGTCTCTTCGCCGTCGATACGCAGTCACTGACGACCGACTGAACGTAACGGCGTTCGGCCAGTCGTTCCCGAACCCGGTCGGGGTTGCGGCGGGATTCGACAAGAACGCTGAGATCCCGGCTGCCCTGGCCGCACTGGGGTTTGGGTTCGTCGAGGTCGGTGGCGTAACGGCACACCCACAGGAGGGAAACGCCCGACCCAGAATGTTCCGGCTGCCCAACGACGAGGCGCTCATCAACCGGATGGGGCTGAACAATCAGGGCGCACGAGCCGTCGGAACGCGACTCGCGGACCACGACGGGGACATTCCCGTCGGCGTCAACATCGCGAAATCAGAACACGTCGCCACAGCGGATGCGCCGGCTGATTACCGCGAAACCTACGAACAGGTGCACACTGGCGGGGACTTTTTTGTCGTCAACGTCTCCTGTCCGAACTCCCAGGGATTCGAATCCCTCCAGAATCGCAATTCGATGGCCGCGATCATCGACGAACTCCAGAACGCGGGCGCGAGTCCGCTGTTACTCAAGCTCTCGCCGGATCTCCCCGAGCCTGCGGTTGAGGACGCACTCTCGATCGTCGACGAGTTCGATCTGGCTGGTATCGTCGCGACCAACACGAGTACGGACCGACCGGCTTCGCTGCGGTCGCCAAACCGTGTCGAAACCGGTGGACTCTCCGGAAAACCGATCGAGTCGACCGCGACAGAGATGGTCCGGTACGTCGCCCGCCGGACAGACGTGCCAGTGGTCGGCGTCGGCGGTGTCTCGACAGCTGAAGACGCCTACAGAAAGATTCGCGCGGGCGCAAGCGTCGTCCAGCTCTACACAGGCCTGGTCTACGAAGGGCCCACAATTGCCCGTGATATCAATCGCGGGCTCCTGACGCTGCTCGAACGGGATGGCTTCGATTCTGTCTCGGAGGCCATCGGTGCGGATCTGTAACTACGACAGATCGGCTGTGAGCGGTTTTGCATCGACTGTGAGCGGCTTCCCATCGTGTTCGGGCAGTTCAAACAGCCACTCACACGCATCGAAGCTGATCCGTTTTGTCGTCGGGGTTCGAGAAAACGCCAGTCGCTCACCGAGCAGCGCCCTGTCGTATTTGACACTCCCCTCCCAGAGCAACGATTCAATATCGACCATCGGTGAGTGATAGGAGCCACAGGCACGGTCATCGCCACTCCCCGAGGCGAGTGATCGGGCCGGGTACGACTGGACGCCCGTCTCGTCCAGTACTGTCTCGAACAGTCGGCGAGTCTCGACCTGGCTGTCGACACGGTCGGGGCCGCCATCGGGAAACTGGATTGCGAGCGGGACCGAGACGACGGCATCGAAGACGCTGAACTGGTGGCCAGCCAGTGAGAACTCCCCGAGGTGTTCACCGTGGTCAGAAACCAGGACAACGAGCGAGTCCTCGACTAGATCGTGTTGGGCCAGCAAACCAAGGAGGATGTCCAGACGGTCATCGAGTGTTCGCAGGTCGGCATCGTACAGCTGGCTCATCTTTCGGAACGCACGCGCAGTCATCTCCTGATCGCCGATCGTGTGTGCGCGCTCGTTTGTGACGACTGGAACGTCGGCAAGCGCCGGGTCGACAAACTCCTCGACGTACTCGGGTGCTGGCGACCGAGGCAGGTGTGCGTCGATGAGATTAACAAACAGAAAAAACGGCTCTCGGGCGGTCTCGAGCAGCCTGGCGGTCGTGTCAAGAACACCATCTGCCATCGGTGACGCTGGCGCTGTCGTCTGTTCGTCGCTTTCACGAGCGGCGTTGAATGCTCGCTCAACCGGGCGGCGGACAGTCGGCGTACTCGTTATCCAGTTCACTGCCGGCCCGATCAGGTCGGCGACTATCGAGGGTTCGGTCACACTGTCTGGTGTCCAGAAGCGATCAAATCCACGAGCGAAGCCGGTCGCCGGCCTAACGTACTCGTTTGGCGAGACACCGTACGTTTCGTACCCAGCCCCAGAGAGTAGTTCGGGCAACAACGGTCCATCACGCAAGATCGGACTGGTCGTCGTTGCGCCGTGGTCGCTGGGATACTGTCCGGTAAACAGCGACGCATGCGAAGGAACGGACCAGGGTGCCTGTGCAACCGCATCCGTATACAGGGTCGCCTCCTCGGCAAACTCATCGAACGTTGGTGTGGTCGGCTGTTCGTAGCCGAGCGCGGAGACACGGTCGGCACGAACCGTATCGAGCACGACGAAAATTACGTTCGGCCGACTACTCATCGTGCTGGTGTAGGGTAGTCGGAAAATAAAATACCAGTGTTTGGCGTTACTGTTGTTCGAAGGTCAGCCCGGAGCCACCGGCGACGATCGCCGCGCCGGCGATGATTGTCGCACCGAGGACGACGAAGTCATCATTCGGATCCAGATTCGCCAGATTCGCCGCCACGTCGACGACAAAAACGGTCACGAACACGCTCAAGATTGCGAAGACAAGCATGACGATTGCCGCGACGATACTCGCTGCGAGTGCGCCAAAGGAATCGAGTAGTCCCATTGCGTCAGCCCGTCGGTGCGTCGGACGGATAACTGTTCGAGGTTGGATCTCCTCGAGGGATGTCTCGGAGACCGTAGCTGCTTTCCGCCCGGCCTGCAGAATGGGCGTATGAAACTGCGTTTCGATGGCGAGACGGTCGAGGCGGGGCGTGAGGCCCGCGAGCGGTTCTACGACTCCCGTGGCTACGGTCGCCCACGGGGTGGTGATCTCGTGCTCACACCGGTCGAGACAGCCCACCTGCTGTATCGCGGTGATGTCGACACCGTCCACGACGAGCGTGATGGCTCACAGTGTTCGTTTCGCGAATTTCTCGGGCTTGAAGCGGTCTCGGAGGTCGACTTTTTTGTCTACAAGGATATCCGTGACAGAGGGTTCTATCTCTCGCCAACGACGGCGGGCAGCAGATTCGAGGTTTACCCCCGCGGACAGGGACCCTGGGACGACGAAATAGCCTACCGCATCACCGCGGTAAGTGAACGAACCGATATCGCTGCCGGTCGGCTGCAGTCGCTTGCCAGTGCAGAGATAACCGGTGTCCTCGCCGTCGTCGACGAAGAAAGTGAGGTGACCTATCTGGAGATCGACGAACCGGAGATTTCGGGATCGAGCGATCACGATCTGCCGCAGGTCGAGGGTGAGTTGCTCGCCGATAGGGTCGTCGTCTGGAATCCGCCGGACCGGCTGCATCAAACGGCATTCTACGGGCAGCGGCTGGATCAGGCAGGCGATCCTGTCCAGCTCTCGCTGGTCGAAGCAGCATATCTCGACGGTGAAAAGCGACTCACAGTCGAGGGGAGCGAACAAACTGCCGAAGAGACGATCAGCGCTCGTGGTCGAGCTGTCGAAGGCAACCGCTTCGACCGCCGGCTCTGCGTGTACAGTGCGCTCCGAGAGGCGGGTGTCGTCCCGAAGACTGGGTTCAAATTCGGTGCCGACTTCCGGACCTACGCAAACATCGAGGATATCGACAACCTGGGGCACTCGGAGCTACTCGTTCGGGTTCTTGAAGGGTCGTACACCTTCGAACCGCGGGACCTGGCGCTCGACGTGCGGCTCGCTCACGGCGTCAGAAAGACGATGGTGTTCGCGCTGGTTGCGGACGGGATTGATTGGCTCTCGGTGACTCGGTTGACACCCTGATTGTACGACCTCCGGAAAATACTTGTAGAATTGTTATGATTTTGTACTATGGTGGGCCCTCCACTCCGACGTTCGATACTGCCAGCGCTACTCGCTGGCGTTGTGCTGATAATTGCAATCGTGGCTCTGACTACGGGAACTGCCGCTGTTGCTTCCGACGCCCAGCCCGAACTGCCAGGCAACGGGACTGCAGACGATCCCTACGTTATTACGACAGCCGAAGAGCTAGCAACAGTCGAGGACGATCTCGATGCCCACTACGTCCTCGAAGACGATATCACTGTGACTGAATCGATCAATATAATTGGTGAGATACCGTGGCGAGAAACGAACGTCAACAGGTCATTCACTGGTGTGTTCGATGGACACGGGCACACGATTACGTACGACACACCGGATCGTATTCATTATCGTATTCATAGTACACTGTTCGGCGTAAACGACGGCACAATCCAAAACCTGACGGTGGATAGTCCGACGCCGACTGTGAACAGAGAGCGGGGGATCAGAGGGTATGCAGTCGGACAGATTGCCATGGAGAACACTGGCACGATCAGAAACGTCTCGATCAACGAGCCAGTCCTCGATGCCACGACTGGTGGCGCGATCGTCGGGGAAAACCGAGGTGGAACGATCACAAACAGTACTGTTCGAGGGATACAGTTCGACAACGATGGGGCGAACAGTGCAGCGGGTGGTATCGTCGGGAAGACACAGAACGGCACGATAACATCGGTCTCCGTGACCGGCGAAATCGACGGAGATGCGACCGGGGGAATCGCCGGTATCGCCAACGGAACCAGTTTCGACCAGATACAATCGAGTGCAACAGTCAACGGCGAGATCGCTGGAGGAGTTATCGGTGAGGCAGCGGCAGTACAAATCGAGGATGCAGCCGCCTTCGGAAGCGTCGATGGCGACGTTTCTGGTGGCCTCGTCGGTGACGTAACTGGCCGGGCAAACACGACAATCGAGCGAACCGTCGTCGCGAGTTCGGTCTCCGGGACGGATCAGGCCGGCGGCATCGCCGGGACAGTTACCCCACGGACTGGCACGGAACTGCTTGCTGCGAGCTACTGGGATACCGAGCGAGCTGGACAGACAGATGCAGTCGGAAACGGATCGGCAACTGCAGTTGGACTCTCGACCACCGAGATGACCGGTAACGACACAGTCGAACGGCTCGGACTCGGCGAGCAGTGGCAAGCGCAGAGTGGGTACCCACTGCTCACGACGCAACTCGAAGAGCGTGTCCGCCTGATCGACTGGTCGATGTCAGAACAGCTGTTCAAAGAGGGTGAAACGGTGGGAATCGATCTTACCGTCCAGAATCTCGGGACGACACCACAGCGGTACAACTCAACAGTGGGAGACAGAGAGGTACGCACAGAACCGATCCAGCCAGGTGAGCAACAAGAGATTTCGATCAACTGGACAGCGAGAGAGACCGGAACACAAGTAATCACAGTTGACAGGATAACAGTCGGGACGCTGGCTGTCACCGATCAGCCAGTACCAGAGCTTGTCGACCTCGACGCACCGCAGGCCATTGAACCCGAACAGGAGTATGACATCTGGGTCAGAGCAAAGAATCCAACCGACATACCAATCGAAGAAACTGTTGTCTACGAGTCAGCGAACAGAACAATACCGGCCAGATTTTCCCGATCCAGCAACGAATCTGTCCGGGTGAGTGGGGTTTCAGGCGAGGCGAACACGTCGATAACGCATCGAGTGAGTGTCGGGAATCAGTCATTGAATGCAACGACCGACGTTGTCGAAGAGACAGGATTCAGAATTGACGAAATCGATGCACCCGAGACAGTCCGGGAGTTCGAAGAGTTCCCAGTCACTGTCACAATCACAAATATCGGGGAGTACGACCGGGAAACCGATGTAACACTGAAAGCCGACGGAAGCTACCACGCCAGAGAGAATGTCTCACTCGGTGCTGGCGAACAAACAGCAGTTGAACTTACGTATACGAGTACCTCGGATTACGTATATGATGTAACACAGGAAGGTGGCGTCCAGGTTGTTGTAGAAGGCGGGAACTGGCGGTACGGAGTGGAACACGACCGGAAGAAAGTCGATATTGCTGTTGGGGATCGACCCGAGAACGAAACAGAAAATGACGCCCGTGGGTCTGAAGACACCGACAGTACTGACGACGACGGCGCTGGCTTCACAGTTGCAGGGGCGGTGGTCGCACTGCTCGTCACTGGGCTAGTTGGCCGTCGCTACACCCGTACAACGGCCAAAAAAGAGCGGTAAGCGTTAGTCTCCTTCAGCCTGTGCGTGCGGTCCAACACCGGCGAGCTGCCCACTCAGGGACTCCAGGCAGGCATCAACTGCGTCCCGCACTTCGACGACATCACCCACGAGCGTCACCGCAGGCGGTGAGATATCCGCCCGCTCTGCGCGGTCACAGATCGTCTGGAGTGTGCCAGTGACGACCTGCTCGTCGTGGTAGGTCGCCCGTTCGACCATCGCAACTGGTGTCTCGGGGTCGAGTCCGCTCGCTTCCAGTGCGGCGGTGTTGTCCGGCAGTCGACCGACGCCCATCAAGATTGCGAGCGTGCCGCCGGCCTCGACCATCGCAGCGAGCGCGTTCCAGTCGATTGCACTCTCTTCTTTTGTCGGATCTTCGTGGCCTGTCACGATCGACAGTGTCGAGGCGTGCTCGCGATGGGTGACCGGAATGCCGGCGACACCAGGGGCCGCGATGGCGCTCGTGACACCGGGGACAATCTCGAAGTCGACACCAGCGTCAGCGAGATATTCGGATTCCTCGCCACCGCGGGCGAACACCGTCGGATCACCGCATTTGAGGCGGACGATACTCTTGCCCTCCGTTGCGTGTTCGACCATCAGCTCGTGAATCTCTTCTTGCGTCGTGCGTTCGCCGTTCGGGCCAGGACGCTTGCCGACATCAAAAAGCGTCGCCGACTGTGGACAGGAGGAGATGAGCGCGTCGTGAACGAGCGAATCGTGCATAAGGACATCGGCGCTGTCGATCAGCTTGCGGGCCCGGACAGTGATGAGATCCGGATCACCCGGACCGGCACCGACCAGGTAAACCGTGCCTGGCTGTGCGGTGCGGTCAGTCATCGTGTCCCACCTCGTCGCCGATCTCGGTCGCCTCTTCGACCCTGTCGGCGGCCTCCCGGAGCGTCGAGGCGAGCGTGCGTGCTTCGTCCGGGTACAGCTTCGCGTGGTCGGCGTGTTGTTCGACCCGCTCGAGGTCCATCGGATCTAACTCCATCGAGAGTTTGACGTGCCCCTCCTCTTCGTCCGCATCGACATCGAGCACTGTGATGCCCTCGTTTTGCCAGTCGATTCCCGACACCTCGCCCTGAAGGTAATCGAACGTTGTGTACGCCGTGACTTGGAGGACACGTTGGCTCATGATCAGTCATCCGCCGAGATGGGCGTGCCATCTGGTTTCGTCGGTGCTGGGCTTTCTTCGTCCGGATCGGCGAACGGATACCAGGACTGCTTTGCATCGTTCAGACATGGATCCTCGTAGCTCGTCTCTTCTGGATCCGTGATAACCGTGATCGCCTCGTGGCCGGTCTCTTCGACCCACTCGCGGAACGTCTGGCCATCGTCACGGAGCGCAGCGTAGGCCTGGATCAGATCCCTGATTAGGCCTGGCACCTCGTCTGCCGGGACGCGCTGATGGATCCAGTCGATGAACGACGGTTCGGTACCCAACCCGCCACCGACACCGACATCCAGCGCTTCGACCATCTCACCGTCTTTCCGGGCACGCATCCCCTGCAGCCCGATATCTGCGGTCATCGCCTGCCCACAGTCGGCCGTACAGCCGGAGTAATGGATCTTGATCTGTGTGACATCGTCGGGAACCTCGACGTTCTCGCGCAGCCAGCGAAGCATCCACGTAAGCCGCACTTTCGTCTCTGTGAGCGCAAGCGAACAGAACTCTGTTCCCGTACAGGCCTGGCCGCCGCGGACGAATGGGTTTGGCTCGGGTGTGTGGGTCTCGAGCAGTGGCTCCGAGAGGAGATCGGAGACGTTCTCGTCCGGAACGTCCATGATGAGCGGGTTCTGGCGGCGGGTGAGTCGGATCTCACCGGAGCCGTACTCGCTTGCGAGGTCCGCCAGTGCAATCGCTTCCTTAGCGGTGAGTCGACCGACCGGAACATTCAGCCCAATGAAGTTGTTGCCGTCTTTCTGGTCGTGGACGCCGACGTAATCGTGTGGGCCGTCCTCGTTCGGACGACCGGCGTTGTAGGTGTACTCGTCGCGGTAGTTTGTACCGGCCTCTTCGGCCTCAAAATCCAGCCGCTCGACGAGATCCTCGCGGATCTTCTCTTCGCCGTGTTCGTCGACGAAAAACCGACCACGGTTTTTCGAGCGGTTCTCACGGTTACCGTTCTCGTGGTAGTACTCGACGAACTCACGGACTGTCTCGACCGCCTTTTCAGGCGGGACGAACAGATCCAGCGAGCGGGCACGGCGTGGCTCTCGACCACCGAGCCCACCACCCACGCGGACGTTGAATCCTTTGCGTTTCTCGCCGTCTTCTTCCTTGTAGGCCGGTTCGAGACCGATGTCGTTGATCGCGTCCTGAGCGCTGCCGTCTCTGGTCCCCGACACCGAGATGTTGAACTTCCGGGGCATGTTACAGAGGTCGTCGTCACCGCGGATCGTCTCCTGGATCTCGTCGAGGATAGGCCGTGTATCAATGACCTCTTCGACCTTGTCGGCGACTGGACTGCCCGAGATGTTACGCATCGTGTCACCACCAGCGGATCGGGAGCTGACGCCGACAGCCTCGAGTTTCTCCCAGATCTCCGGGATCTCTTCGAGCTTGAGCCAGTGTAGCTGAATCGATTGGCGTGTCGTGAAATCGACCCAGCTCTCACCGAACTCCGGATTCTCGACCGGACCCGTCGCGTAATCCCGTGCAACCTCACCGATTGCGCGGAGTTGACCTGGTTCCAGCACACCACCGCAGTTGGTGAGTCGCATCATGAAATACGACTCCTGACCGGAGCGTTGGTGGAACACACCCCAGAACTTGAACCGGGTGAACCACTCGGAACGCTCCTCCTCTGGAATGTTCTCCCAGCCTTTCTCCGCAAATTCGAGTAGCTTTTCTCGTACCTTGTCGCCGTACATCTCCTCTTTGATGGATTCCTTTTTGTGTGGCATAGTGTGGCACCTAAATGTCCAGTTTTGCGCTGTGTTGCTCGGTATCCGAGCTATTATTCACGTATAGGTATCGATACTCCGAAGCATAAAACAGTGACTGTTAAAAGAGACGGAATAATTCGGATTTCGATGGACGAGCGTCCGGTATAAGGATGTCTCCAATGAGTATTAGGGGATACTTTTCGAATTTAATAGGTGAAATTAAAATGACCGTCTAATTTCCTATAACCGAATTGATGATTGCACGGGCAGGAGTGGGTTCTATGGTGGTGACAGTCCGCGCGCGAGCGTCGCCGATCAGAACAGCGTACGGCTCACTCCAACCGGTCGAGTGAGTCGACAAACTGCTGATTGAAGCGAGACTGTTCGACAACAGTGTGAGCCTGTTGTTTGAATGGTTCCCAGACAGCCCGCGCCCGATCGATCTCGTCACGGAGTTCCGGCGGAGGGACCTGGAGTTCGATTCCACGGTGGACGCCACCCGCCGCAAGCGTCTCGAGTGCGTTATCAAACTCATCGATGTGGTTTTGCAACGCAGTTTTCGCCTCTCTGACTGCCATCGAGTTTGCGCCAGCCCGTTCGTTTCTGGCAATAAAAAGAGTCGTTTTTGCGATACGCTGGCTCAACATTCGCTGTCGGCCTGCGATGTTCACTTCGTCGGTGAAATCACGATCCTCCTGTTCGGTGTAGGCCACGACAACATCCTCACTCCGGTCGAGCAGTGTTTCGTTGTTGGTTTCGATATACTCGACAGCCGTTTCGTAGGCAGGGTTGATCAGCGCCACCTGTTCGCGGTCACCTGATGCGCCGACGCTGAACGTCCGGAGCGTCTGTCCAAGCGTTGTAACGATGTCGGCCAGTTCATCCGTTTGCCGGGTGGTCGCTGCGAGTGTGTCGGTGTGGCTGTCGAGTGCGTCCTCGGCTCCCCGGACATCGTCGGCAATCTCCGTACTCACAGTCGTCTCCTCTTCGAGGGTGCCAGCAATCTCACCAGCTGTCGATTCGAGTTCGTGGAGTATCCGGGCTGTGTCCGCAGCCGTGATCTGATCCCCGCCGGCTACGGAGTCCTCGGTGCCACCACTGTCGCCAGCGTCGGCAAGCGAGTCGAGCGTTTCGATCGACGCCGCCACCTCACCGAGTGTCGTCTGTAACGCCGAAAGCTCAGATTGGGCTGTGTCGAGTCGCTCGGTCTGTTGCGTAGCCGCTGTCAGGGCCCTCTCGACTGCGTCAGTCGCGTTTGTCGATTGCGTTTCGAGTTCGGTGGTACGTGTCGAGAGTTCATCTACTGTCTTTGAGACCTGGATCCCAAATGACTGGCTTTCGATGATCGCACCCTCAATAGCCCGAACAAACTCGTTTATACGCAAGGCAAGATCGTTGAGTTCGCCGTTTGCCCAGCCAGTCTCGACCCGGTGGGTCAGGTCACCGTCCGCGATCCGGTCGACATCTCGGGTCAGCTGCGCGATCTCGGAGTCAGCGACACCACCAGGATCCATGCGACACATATTACATATGTCTGCATATAAACCGTAGTTTCCAAACAAATTTTGTTATATCAATCGATTAATCCACTACTGTCCAGCGTCGAATGAAAAAGAGAGTGTGAGGAGACAGAATTCAGCAGGGGACCTCGGCGTTTGGCCGCTGGTAGTAGTACCAGGTGATCAGGATACAGGTCGCATAGAACAGCAGGAAGCTTCCCATTGCAGCAGTCGTCGCTTCAGTCACCTCGACGGAGAGGCTGAACCCCTGCGGAATAAGGAAGCCACCGTAGGCACCGATCCCGCCGCTGAATCCGAGCACGCTCCCGGATTCGAGTTTTGCTTTGGCGATTGCCTCCTCACGCTGTTGTGGGTCGTCCTCGTCAATCTGGCGCAGGTGTTTCGTACGGAAGATGGCCGGAACCATCTCGAAGGTCGAACCGTTCCCGATACCGCTTGCGATGAACAGCAACATAAACGCGGCGAAAAAGCCCCAGAAGATATCAGCCATCATGAAGTAGATGACGAACGCTGTGCCGACAGTCATCGTGATGAACACCCACAACGTTACGCGGGCGCCGCCGAATTTATCCGAAAGCCACCCACCCGGTGGCCGGACGAGCGCACCAAGCAGCGGTCCGACGAAGGCAAACACTGCGACGTTTTGGGAGGGGAACTGGATGCTCGTAAGCAGCGGGAACGCAACGGCGTAGCCGAGGAAAGAGCCAAAGGTTCCCATGTAGAGATAACACATCAGCCAGTTGTGTTTGCTTTTGACGATCGAGAGCTGTTCTTTGATGTTTGCCTCGATGTCCGGGAGATCGTTCAGTCCCCAATAGGAGAGGACGGTACCAACGAGAATGAACGGTACCCAGACGAAGCCAGCGTTCTGGAGCCACATCGTCGTCTCGCCAGGATTGTCCGAGACGAGAGTCTGTGACGTGCCACCAAAGCCTGCGAAGACCCCCAGCGTAATGACGACGGGGATCAGAAACTGGGCGGCGCTCACGCCGATATTACTGATTCCGCCGTTGATTCCGAGCGCAAGCCCCTGCTTTCGCTCGGGGAAAAAGTAGCTGATGTGGTCCATACTCGATGAGAAGTTCGCGCCACCAAAGCCGGCCGTAATCGCGAGCAGCCCCATCAACCAGAAGGGCGTGTTCGGATTCTGGACAGCGAAGCCGAGCCCGATCGTCGGGATCAAAAGCGTCGCTGTCGCAAACGTATTGAATCGTCGCCCGCCGAAAATCGGGACCGTAAACGAGTAGATTACTCGGCCGGTCGCGCCAGCCAGTGGAGGCAACGCCGTGAGCAAGAAGAGCTGGCTATCCGAGTAATTGAAACCAGCGTCGGGGAGATACACCACGACGAGACTCCAGAGTGTCCACACTGCGAACGCAAGAAACAGCGTAAACACCGAGATGAGGAGATTCCGCCAGGCGATCCGTCTCCCCTGATCGTTCCAGAACTGTTCGTCTTCGGGATTCCACGTGTCCAGTTTTCCTTGTTTCATGGCTGCCAGTCGCTTTTGTCGTCGACTGACTGGCTGGAAGACAGAGATGTCACTACCTGTATGGCTGTCATGTGTGTTGTTGCAGCCGATTAGATCGAACCCTGTGGCTCTACCAGACCAGTCGTCGACATCGTTGTGTGGTTTGTACAGGCGATTGTCCAACTGTGTGTGGAATCAGTTGAACCCTCCCTGATTATTCGCATTTCAGAGTAAACTCATGAAACCATAAAACAGTAACCGTTTATGAATGTAAAATATAAGACCACACAGTAAACATCCGTCTGATATAAGGATGTCTCAAAGGAGTATAAGGGAATAGTTTCTTTAATTATTCTGTCGAAAAAAGTTATTCGTTTTATTTTATTTCAGTTCCACAACCAGTCCGGCTGATGGTCGGAGACTAAAGAGCGGACGATGCGCGAGCAAAACGACCGGAAAGCGCGGTTTTGCTCAGCCGGTATCCGTTCAGTCGTCGGCAGACGACGCGGCAGCGTTCGGTTCCACGTCGTCGATGATCCATCCTTTCTCGGTCGCAACCTCTCCGACTTCTGGCTGGAAGACCCAGGCGGTCAGCAAGAGGATCGGGATCATCGTCACGGCAGCCAGCGCGAAGCCCCAGTGGAGACTTGGGAGAAACGCTGCCGAGAACATCAGTGGGTAAATCACACCACCGAAGGAACCAATACCGCCCACGATCCCGGCAACACTCCCGGAGTCGTCAGGGAACATCGCCGGAACCTGTGCGAAGATTGCACCCTCGGAAAAGGCACAGCCAAGCCCGACACCGAAGGCAGCGACCACTGCGAGCAGCAGTTGGCCCGTCAGGCCAGCAACAGTCATCATGAACATCGAGAAGACGACGTAGACCATGGTGATGAACGTCCACTGATCACGGTAGCGGCCCTCGAACCACGGCAGTGGCTCCCACTGGTTCCGGTAGAACAGATCACTGATCCAGCCACCGAACGGCCGTAGGAGTCCTGCTGCAATGGAGAAGGTTGCCGCGAACGCTGCTGCGATCTCGAGGCGACCCTCACCGAAGGCCTCTCGGTAGTACGTCGATAGCCAGCCGTTCATCGCCAGTTCCAGCCCGAAGGTCATGATGTACGCAACCGAGAGGACAACTGCACCGTAGCGGCTGCACACCCACAGCCACTGCTTGACGCTGACACCCTGTTTCGTCGCCTGGCGTTTCTCCTCACTCTTTGCAGCCTCCCCGAAGATGAGGTAGGCAAACGCCACGACGATCGAGGCCACACCAGTGTAGAAGAAGGCTGCTCGCCAGTTCGTATCGAAGATCGGTCCAGAGTAGCCCGAACCGAAAATCGTTGGCAGGATCAACAAGGAACCGAGTCCTGCACCGGCGTTGCCGATCCCGGCGAAGATCCCCTCTGCCGTCCCCAGCTTCTCTTCTTCGAACCACTCGGAGACGTGTGCGATACCGATCACGAACGTAATGCCCGCGAGTGAGGCGACAATCCGAGTGGCGATGAACAGCTCGTAGGTAGTCACGAACGCCGAGGCCATTGCGGCAATCCCGACGATCAACATCGTCCAGAACGCCGTTACCGGCGCACCGTACTTGTCGGTCAGTGGCCCGACCACGATCCGTCCCAGAGGGACAGCGATGATCGCCGCACTCGCGACGATACCGAGATCAGAGACCGATAGGCCGAACTCCTCTGCGATCCCCTCGGTGTACGGCGCGAAGGAAAACCAGATCGTAAAGCCGAGGTTGAACATGACCGTCGCCAGGATCAGGTTCTTCCACTTGTCTGGAATCATCGCTCTTCACCCCCGACCGACACGATTTCCTGTACAACTATGCTGATTTTTAGTTCACGTTCGCCCAGTTTTTTAGTATTCTGGGACACGCTCGTATACATCTCACCTGGATCGATTCAGGTTAGACATATAACTATTCGCGTTTACACATACAGGATTTCTCGTCATGGAATTCAAGAAACCATCGAATATTCTAATTGATTAGAATCCTTAAGGGAATACTTTGTTCAGTTACGGGACACTGAAGGAACTGTTTTTAGATATTCGTTTATTTTTGATCGATCTCGCGAATGGTCCACTCTCAGGCTAGCCACCAATTTTGCGCGCCAAACAGTCAATAGATGGCCTATAACCCCCAAATATTCGACTTTTACGAACGTCAATTCGGCATTCTCGGGGTGATAATCGAATTTTTTCCCAAGACCCACAATATAGAATGGTTAGCCAATATAAGATAATATATATCCAAATATCTCTGAAAATACCACGAGTTTGTAAATCACAGAGCGATTGCAAGCAGTATCTGCTCGACAACGACTAGCAAGGGCACCAGACGAAAGACAATGCGGTAGCTAACAGCCCCTCAACTATCAATCAGAAAAGATTCTCTGCAGCTCCGCTATTCCTCAGGCGTCTCGAACCGCACCGCACACTGCTTGTAGTGTGGTTCGTCGGACTGTGGATCGCAATCGGGAAGCGTCAGCTTGTTGGTTGCCGGATGGTGGATCGGAAGCCAGATCATTCCTTCCGGAACACCCTCGTCAGGATCGATCTCGGCGAGGGCACTTCCACGTCGGGAGCTGATCGTCGTCATCTCGTCCTCGATGTGCTCCTCGTTTGCCTCGATCACGTCGGGATTGACACGGGCAACGACAGGACCAAGATCGTCGACAGAGCGTGACCGGATCCCGGTGTTGTAGCCATCGTCCTCGCGGGCAGTCGTCAGCGTCAGCGGATACTCCTCGTCCGTTGGCTCCGGAAGCTCGCCCTGGGTACCGGTTGAGAACTGCGCATGTCCGCTTGGGGTCTCAAAGGACCACTGTTCTGCTGGCTCTGCTGTTGCGCCATCGGCAGCCAACTCCTGGTGATACCGATAGCCCGCATTCGACTCCTCGTCGGGAGCTGGCCAGCGGACTGCAAGCTCATCGTCCAGTCGGTCGTAACTAATGCCTGAGCAGTCCGCTTTTGTGCCGGCAGTCAGTGACGTGAACTCCTCGAAGACATCAGCCGGGTCGGGGTGGTGTGTCTCGAACAGCGTCGGATACAGTCGCTCGCCGATCGTTGCGATGATCTCCAGGTCGCTCCGGACGCCACTCGGCGCTTCCGTTACTGGGCGCACGCGCGAAATGTTTCGCTCCATATTGATCGCGGTTCCCTCGGATTCGCCCCAGGTGGCTGCCGGCAACACGACATCGGCGATCTCGGTCGTCTCCGTTTTGAATGCATCCTGAGCAATAACGAAGGTATCTTCGAGCCGTTTTTTCGCTTCCGAGGCATCAGGCATTCCGGCAACGGGGTTGGTCGCAACTGTCCAGACGAGTTCGATTTCGTCTTCCATCGCCTCGAACATCCCCACAGGTCCGGGGCCGGTGTCGTCGGCAAGTCGCTTGACGGGGATCCCCCACTCCTCGGCAATATACCTGCGTTCGTCAGGATCGTCGAACGGCCGCTGGCCGGGCCAGGTTCCCTTCGAGGAACAGACGCGTGTCCCCATCGAGTTCGCCTGTCCTGTCAGCGAGAATGGGCCGCTGCCAGGTCTGAGATTGCCCGTCGCCAGACAGAGATCGATCAACGCCCTGGCAGTCTCTGTGCCCTGGACGTGCTGGTTGATTCCCATCCCCCAGTAGATCAGCGCCTGCTGGTCCATCGCACTCGCGAGCAGTTCGACATCTTCCTCGGAAATCTCGGCTTCTTTTCTGGCTTGTGCTGCGGGTGGAAGCGACTCGAGAAGCTGATCGAATCCGTCTGTCGCCCGCTCGATGAACGCCTGGTCGATCCGGTCGGAGTCGATCAGTTCGGCAAGCACTGCACGCGCGAGCGCGAGATCTTTCCCCGGTTCTGGCGCAACGTGATGGTCGGAGTTCTCTGCCGTCTCAGAGCGCATCGGATCGACGGTGATGAGCTCGACTCCCTCCTCCTGTGCAGCCTGCTGGATCCAGCGGAACATCACCGGATGCGCAACTGTTGGATTCGCACCCCAGATGATATGACGGTCTGCATCCTCGATATCGTCGTAGGTACACGGCGGCGCGTCACTGCCGAAGGCCTGGTAGTAGGCTGTGACGGCGCTTGCCATACAGAGTGTGGTGTTCGCATCGTAGTACTTTGTTCCAAAGCCACCGCGTGCCAGTTTGCCGAGGAGATAGGCAGCCTCGTTGGTCTGCTGACCACTGCCGAGTACACCGATGGCGTCAGGTCCGGACTGCAATGCATCGTGAATTTCCTCCTCGACGCGACCCAGCGCAACGTCCCAGGTCGTCCGGACGAGTTCACCATCTCGACGGACCAGTGGTCGCTGGAGCCATTCACCAGCAGGATCTTGGCTCTCCTGGATACCGCGCGAGCAGGCCATACCGCGGCTGACTGGATGGCTCACGTCACCACGGGCCATCGCGATCCCTGCACCCTCGTCGGGAGCCTGATGCATATGCCCACAGCCAACGGCACATCGCATACAGGTCGTCGGTACCCACTCACTCATACACTGATCACCTGTGTCAGCCCCACAAAATCAGCTGGACGAATGGCCTGATATTCTGTCCAGAAGTCAGCAATAGTTGTATCTGCAAGCATTTGTGCTACATCCGTCACCCTAGGTTAAAACAATTGGCTATTCGTACAAGGTTTGCAGGGAGAGATTAGCTAAAGCAAATCACACGGTTGTATATGGTAGAAAACAGAGGGTGAAAAACACGTAGAATTGAACACATGTATTTCGTAAAAGACAATTATGAAATCTATGCTATAGTTATCGGGCAGAATCAAACTCGATATCGAGTTCGTCGAGTTTGTCCTCCCACTCCGCGCGCTTTTCCTGGTGGTCTTCGAGGAACTCCTTCATGAGCGTTGCAGCCTGCTCCTTGCAGTCGCCACAGAGACGTGCCCCAGTGTCACATTCCTCGTAGACCTTCTTTGCGAACTCGTCGTCTGCTTCTGCGAGCAGGTACGCATACAGTTCGTACACGGGACACTCGTCGGGTTCGCCACCGAGTTCGCGCTGTTTTTCAGCCGTTTCCTGGCCGGCTGTGGTCGCAGATCGGACCTTGTCGTAGCCAGTTTCTGGGTCATCGAGGAGGCTAATGTGTGAGGCTTCGATCGAGGAAGACATCTTGCCACCAGTCAGTCCAGTCATAAACCGGTGGTAGATAGACGACGGCGGGAGAAAGCCGTAGCCGCCGTTTTCGATTTCGACAGTTCGGGCGAGCTGTTCGGCCTCCTGTTTGTTCATCTCGAAGACATCGATATGTGCATCGTAGACACGTTTCTCGCCGTCGACTGACTCGATGAGCGCCTCGAAGGCCTCGTCGGTCGCGTTGCGGACGACGATCCGGGTCCGGGGCCGGAGTGGCTCCTTGCCGGCCTCGGTGAGCATCGTGATCGCAGTTTCGAGAGTGGTCACTTCGCTGTCAGTTGCACCGGACTCGCGTTCGGTTTCGAGCAGATTCGCTGCGTCAACACAGCGGATGGTCTCCTCGGAATTGCGCTCACGAAGCGTCTCGTAGGCATCTGCGATTAGTTCCCGCTCTTCGGGGTCGGCCTCAAAGCTCGCATATGCCTCGGTAACGCCAAAATAGCTCACGCGGGCAGCGAGATCCCTTGCGAGGCGAACGTGTGGGTCCTGGTCAGGGCCGACGGGAATCACTGTCGGCTTTGGCTCCTCGAGTTGCGGGTAGAGAATGTCAGCCATCTGGGTGACGACAGACTGCATATGAGAGACGTCTGTTTCGCCATCGAAATCATAAATTGCGGCAAACTCGGAGAAGTTCGCCTCGATACCGAGTTCGAACGCCAGATCCTGTACGGTCCGGTTGGTCGACTGCCGGTAGAGTTCGCCCTCTTCGGGATCGAACCCGAGCGCCAGCAGCGAGAGGATGTAGTTCCGTGCGTGTTCGTCGATCTCCTCCCAGGTGAGTCCGCGTGCGCTGTGGGCTTCGAGGTCGGCGATGAGCGCATAGGCCTCCCCGCCCCGTTGCTGGTGCCAGATAATCTCATCAAAGACGAGTTTGTGACCGATGTGCGGATCACCGGTTGGCATAAACCCCGACAGGACCGCAAACGGGTCGTCGGTTCGCATCGCCTCAGCAACCGGGCGGTAATCACGGTGGCCGAAGATGACGCCGCGTCGCATGAGATAGTGCGGGTTCGGCACCTGATCGATGATCTCGTCGAACTGTTCGATACCGAACTGTTCGAACAGTTTCCGATAGTCGTCGACGGCAGACGAACCCCACGGATCGAGGGCAACGTCGTCGACGGTTCCACCGTCTGTGGTTGGGTGTGCTGGATTATCCTCGTCTGGCGACTCAGGGGGGCTCCCCTCGGTGTGTTCGCGTGTCATCGAATACACGTACCTCCGGCAAGCGGCACAAAAAGGGTTCGGATGGTATGCTAGGCGTTCGGTAGCGTCACACGGACGGTGTTGCCGTCTTCGTAGACAAACTCGATCTCGCCATCGAGCAGCGAGACAGACCAGTTGACAATCCACAGTCCGACACCCTGGCCGTGTTGAAGCGGTGTTTCGTCACCAGCACGGAGTGATTCGATCTCGATCTCCGGGATCGGTGGATTGTGATCGTGAACTTCGAGCACGTGCTGCCCGTCTGACTCCGCGAGGGAGACAGTCACTGTCGGCGTCTCCGTCTCGGCGTGGCGGATCGCGTTCTCGACCAGATTCGAGAGGACGAGCCAAAACAGCTGTGGATCACTTCGGAGCTGTCGCTGGGGTTGTGACAGCTCCCAGTTGATCGTCGCTCCGGGTGCATCCTCGCGCAGTTCGTTTTCGAGCTTCGAGGACAGCGCCTCGATATCAATGTGGATTCCCTGTGGCTCTCGTTCTTGCAGCTGCTCGAACCCCCGCACTTTTTCGATAATCGAGAGGAGTCTGTCACTCGAGTCGGTGATTCGCGTCGCCTGGTCTCCGATGGTTGGTTCGGTCGTCTTCATCTCGATCAGGTCAGCATACCCCCGGATGACAGAGAGTTCGTTTCGGAGGTTGTGTCGAAGGACGCGGTTGAGTACCCCGAGTTGCTGCTGTCGACGGCGGTCTTCAGTGACATCGTAAAAGACGACCAGCCCGCCGACGTCGTCACCACGGGAGTCAGTAAGCGGCGTACAGGAGACGGCATAGGTTCGATCAAGAGTGAAATCGCCGCCGTTTTCGAGGTCAGCCATCGATCGCCCGGTAACTGTCTCCACGGGGATCGGGAGCGTATCCTCAATCCCAAAGATCTCCGTCGCGCGCTCGTTCAGGTTGACGACCTGCTGATCGGTATCGACGACGAGCAGTGGCTCGTTGAGGTCGTCGAGTGCTGTCTGTTGGGCTGCCCGCTGTGTCGTCGGATTCGTCTGGAACATGTGTGTCCCAACGAAAGCGAAGGTATCCAGCGAGATGTGAATCAACATAAGCGGCGCGGTAAAGTGTAACTGCGGAACTGGACCGATACCCGTCAGCCACACCAACACCCCCACTGTCGGTGGCACAGTACTCAGAATGACTGCCGTTGCCTCGGCTCTGTACAGCGGTCCGTAGCTGATGATCGTCCCGATCAAAAGCAGGGAGCCAACGGCTGCCGTTCCGACACAGAACAAGATTGCGAACACTCCCACTGGCTGGATCGTGTACGAAACAGTCGCAACACGAAAGACCGGATCGAGTTCGAATCCCGTCCAGACGAGTCCATGGAGTGGGTTCGTTACCACGAGTCCTGCTGTGAGCACTGGCACACCCCAGATGAGCGCGGCGATCGGACCGGCGAGCAGATCTGACCGGCCCGTATAGCCCATCCCGAAGGCCAAAAAAAACGGCCCCATAAAACAGAGCGAAATAAACGTCACCATCTCCAGAGCGAGTCGAATACCGTAATCGAAAAAGAGCAAGGAGAGGCCATAGGAGAGACAGAACACGGAAACAGCGGTGAGATTTCCGATGAACCAGCCTGCGCCCGCTTGCCCCCAGTAACGAGAGAGATAGGAGACGAGAAAGAGTGCACCAAACCCGGCACCGATCGACGCAGCAATAAGTCCCCCACCAATCCCGGTAACACTCATCGAGTCGTTAGTAACTGGCCACGAAATAAAAAAGAGATGTATATATACCGAACAGGTACCGACACCACCGGAACTTTTTGCGGTTCCGTTCTGAGTGAGGCTATGGCACCGACCAATCAAAGCGAGACATTCGCACTCGATGGGGAGACCACAATCAAGCGGCTCGGCTACGGTGCGATGCGGATCACGGGAGCGGACATCATCGGTCCGCCAGCGGACGAAGCGGCCGCTCGCGAGGTCCTCCAGCACGCACTCGAGTTGGGTGTCGATTTCATCGACACCGCCGATTCCTACGGGCCGGGCGTCAGCGAGCGACTGATCCGTGAAGCGGTCGACACCGACGACGTTGTGGTTGCGACAAAGGCAGGGTTGCTGCGGAATAGACAGGGGCGCTGGCTCCCGCATGCAAGCCCCGACTACATCCGAAATCAGGTGCTCGTAAGCCGTGACCGCCTCGGTGTCGATAGCATCGATCTGTATCAGCTCCACACACCAAACGCTGACACCCCATTCGAGGAGAGCATCGCCACCTTCGCGGCACTGAAAGACCAGGGGCTGGTCGATCACGTCGGCGTCTCGAACGTCACCGTCGACCAACTGGAAACGGCCCGCGATCATGTCGAGATCGCGACGGTCCAGAACCAGTACAACATCGCAAACCGGAGCGACGAGGACGTACTCAGAGCCTGTGAAGAGTACGATATCGGCTTCATCCCGTGGTATCCACTGGGAGCCGGTGAACTCGGGAGTCTCGGAGACGTGCTAGACGAGGTAGCCGAGGCACACGACGCCTCGCGATACCAGATCGCACTCGCCTGGCTGCTCGAACACGCAGACGTAATGCTTCCGATCCCCGGCACGTCATCGATCGACCATCTCGAAGAAAATGTCGCGGCGTCGGCACTCGAGCTTTCAGACGAAGAGTACAACCGCCTCACGGAACGGAGTTAGTTGTTGTCGGTCGGATCTTGCGCCGTGATTTCGTGTTCGAGCGCTTCGAGACGTTGTTCGAGTTCTCTATTTTTTTGTTCGAGTTCGTCGATACGCTGGTCTTTCTCGTCAACCTGCGCTGAAAGCTGCTGGATAGCAGCGAGTGCAACACCACCACGATCGATCGAGTTGATCGAATCGCGACTCCCGACACCGAACGCCGCCTCGAAATCCTCGGCCATCGGTCCGATGTGTGTTCGGTCAGTATCCTTGTACTCCCAGGTGCTCACTTCAAGCGAGTTGACGCCAGCCAGAATACGCTCCGTATCGACAGGCTCGATGTTCGCTTTCGTCGCTGTGGCACTCTGGTCACTGACGCCTGCCTCTGCGACGATTTCCATCTGGAACCGTGCCTCGTCGGAGCTTTCAGAGGTTACTTCGGTCGAAGACGAATCACCAAACACGATTGCGCCATCGTGTTCGGCTTTTGCCTCCCGCCCCGCTGCGAAGCTGTCGTCTCCATCTGCTGTGTTGTTACGTCCACCCGGTACCGTTGCGTGCTCACCCCTCGCGAAGTTATTGTCTCCACCAGCTGTCGTCGCATAGTCGCCGTTTGCGGCGTTCCACGTACCACCCCCGACAGTCGCACCCTGTCCCTCTGCAGTACATTGATGACCGCCAGCGATCGTTGACAGGTTACCACTCGCTTCGTTGTATCCGCCACCGCCGACAGTCACATGATTGTTGCCAGTTGCGTCATTGTGTTCGCCGCCACCGATCGTCCCGGAAAAGCTATCCACGTTGTTGATCTGCCCGCCTGCAATCGTGGAGTTCTGTCCTTTGACAGTGTTATTTTTCCCACCACCGATCGTCCCGTAATCATCGTCGACGCTGTTTTCGCTGCCACTGTCGCCACCGCCGCCGCTTATGACGACTCCGGCAGCGTCGTCATCCACTGAGTTGTCTGGGTGACCACCAACGATGTTGCCACCAGCAGTCTCGAACGTAGCAGAGGTTGGTGTTCCTAGTCGTAGTATTGGACTCTCGCCATCAGTACTGATTGTCAAACCGCTGTCGGAGGCAGACCGAAGGTCGCCACCCACTGTGACTGGGTCTCCAAACAGCGTCGCCAGATCCGAGAAGTCCGTCTCGAGTTCGGTCGTGCCGATGCTGTTTGATTCAATCATCAGATCGTTATCATTCCCCGTGTCGAGACCATTGCCGGCGAGTGACTCAGTATCGACATCGAGCGTTGTCGACTCGCCAAGCGAAACGGATCCACCGTCCGAGAGACCGCTCCCTGCTGAAATGGTCACACTATCATGTTCGAGGCGATCTTGCGGGATGTGCTCGGCCGAGGAGTCCCAAACGGTCGTCTCGCTGTCCACAATATCGTGATCATCGACATCGAGAGTAGCATCAAAAGAGAGTGTCCCGCTACCCCCGTCGAGGAGTCTGTCAGTTTCGACATCCTGAACCGAGATTCCTGTTTCGTCTCCGCTTGGCTCCAAAGTGTCGTCGGTGCTTTCCCAGTAGCTGCTTCCGGATCCGGTGGCAGTAAGTACACCGTTATCAATCTCCAACCCTGGCCCCGCAATATCCGTTAGCGACTGCCCGTCGGTTATCGCCCCACGTATTGTGTCGGTCTCAAGGACACCACCGACTCCGACATCGTCTGGTGTGTACAGTCCGTAGCCACTTTCGGAGTCGGCCTCGCCTCGCACACCGATCGTTGTGCCAGCACCAGTTGACCGCCCGAAGACACCGATACTGTCGTCAGTATCAATATCTCCGAGGATTTTTGCATCGTCAACTGATGTGCCTGTCGGCTCGCTCAGTCGGTTGGAATCAACACGTTCGTCAGTTCGTCCAGTGTTCGAGTTGGAATTCATATATTATCAACCCTCCCCCGACAGTTGGACTGCAGGGACGATGCATAAGTGGAAATAGAATGAAATGAAGATTACGAATTTTCAGCGAGTAATGATTTATAGAATACACATATAGATATAAACACATAGGTGAGAAAATGTCTGAAGAATTATAGTACTCAAAAAGGACAGCGTATGTTTCTGGAGTTATCGAGCGACGGGATTTTGCAGATCTACAACAAACAATAGCTGTGACCGATCACTCAACGGAGTCAGTACTGGTGTACGCTGATTACGTCTGTCCGTTCTGTTATCTCGGCTACGCATCCCTCGATCAGTACCGGGAGAGCCGTGAGGAGTCACCCGCTGTCGAGTGGCAGCCGTTCGATCTCCGAGGCCACCAACGGCAACCCGACGGCAGCATCGACAAAACTGTTGAGACAGGAAAAGACGACGCCTACTTCGAGGAAGCGAAAAAGAACGTCGAGCGTCTCGCGGAGAAATACGGCGTCGAGATGGCCCAGCCGCTCGCAAAAGAGGTAGATTCCTACGACGCACAGCGTCTCGCGTTACGCGCACGCGAAGACTACCCTGATCACTTCGAGGCGTTTCATCGTGGTATCTTCGACGCGCTCTGGGAAGACGGCAAGGACATCAGTGACAGTTCGGTTCTCACCTCGCTGGCGACGGCCGCCGGACTTCCGGACGGATTCGTTGCGGAGACGCTGTCGAAGGGGTCGACAGCTGGCGCACTGGAAGCAAAATTCGACGAGGCGAGACAGGAGCGGATCACTGGTGTTCCGACCTTCGTCTACGGCGAGCACGCGGCCCGCGGTGCGGTCCCGCCCGAACAGCTCCGGCGGCTCATAGAGGGTAGCTAGCCTGATTCGACGAGACCGATAGCCAAAAAAGGAGATGGTTTTATACTCGATCGTCTGTTTGTGCGCGTATGGCCAAGCGGTATCTCAGCCGCCGAGAGTACGCCCTGGCTGTCGGGGCAGCCGCTAGTGCGGGAGTTTCGGGCTGTTCGAGTCCGTTCGATGACACAGACGACAGCCCCGAGCAAGAGAACGGCGGACAGTACAGATCGGAGTTTCCATCACTCAGCGCAGACGAGCCAGCATTCCGGGAGTGGATACCTGCCGATGAGCGCGAAGAGCTGTTTGTTGCCGTATATAATGTCGCAAAACTCCGGGAGAACCGAGCGAAAATTCCTGCCGAAACCTACGAGTCAGTGGCCGGATGGCCGCTCATGGATGGCTACATCGGTATCGAGTTCGATGAGATAGAGACGTTCCTGCCCAGCCTCGAACTCGAAGGCAACCTGTATACGATATCAGTCTCGGCATCGACGGTGATCGGTCGACTGGAACAAACACCCTACGAACAGTTCGACCAGCAGGGATCAGTTACCTACTTCCGTGATAGCCGAGACGAGGCCGCAGTTCTGCTCGCTGTGAGTGACGGTGGCGTAATTAGTGGGCGAGCTGGCCCTGATGAAACCCAGCCAACCAGGGAGTTTCTGGAGAACTCGAAAGCGCTAGTTGAGACAGCAACTGGCAACAGAGAGCGCCTCGTCGATGACTCCGATCTGTACGCGCAGTACACCAGTGAGATGGGTCAGCCGTTATTCGTGGCAACATCGCTCTGGAACGTAGACGAGCAGGGAATAACTCCCGATGGTGTCGAACTAGACGAGGAGATGGAGCAGTCGCTTCACTCCGGCGTTGGACGGTATCTGACAGCGGACGCAATCATCGATCGGAACTGGCTTCGGGTCAACGACGACGCCTCTGTCAGCGCAAAACGACTCGAAGAGATCTATCGAGACGCCGCTGCAGCCGAAGCGTTCGAAAACTACAACCATGTTGCGATCCGGAGAGACGGGCAGGTCGTCGACCTCGCACTGTTCGAACCGATCGAAACCCCCGGTGGTGGAGTGGATCCTCCGCTCGTCTCAGTTGATATCTCCATCACCGACACCACTGCAATAATTGCGCATCTCGCTGGTGATCCGCTCCCGCTGGATCGGGTAACAGTCCAGGCAGACGACGAGATCAAGCCAGGCAGCGGCGCACTGCTTCCCGGTGAACAGATCCGTGTCGATATCGGCGAGTCAGAGGGGTTAGAACTCGTCTACGAATCGCCGAGCGGCGAGGATACGTCGAGAATTGCCGAGTACGAACAGGATTAGCGTTCGACAGAGACCAGATCGACCGTCTCCCCTGACGATCGGATCTCGATTGGTGTGTTAGCGGCCATCTCGTAGGTCTCGTCGTCGTTGTCACGAGTGAGCACCGCTCCCGAGGAGCGACTCGTCTTCAGCAGTTCGAGTTCGATCACCACATCACTTGAACAGACCAGATACACCGGCACATCCTGTGGTTTATGGACGTTGTTGAACGCGATACCGAGTCCACTTGCGAAGGTTCCACCGGTGATCGAGCGGTAGTAGCCAGTCGCACCAAAGGGTGTCGCCACGAGTACACCATCTCCGATCACTTCCTCGAACTCGTAGGTTTGCTCGCCGTCTTGGATCCGAACTGCAAACACTGCACCGAGCACTGGCGAGCGGTGATGGAGACTGATCTCGTTGAGCGCCTGGAATCCATCACGGAGCTGTTCGCCGTCCTGGTAGGCGGCGATCTGGTCGTACTGCTGGTGTGTGAAACTCGCCTCACCGTCTTCGACAGCGTCGAGTGCTTCCAGCAACTCCTCGCTATCGAGAGAGGATCTGTTTCCTTCCGAGCGGCCCGCTCTAACCGGAAGAATCGTTGGCTCCGCAAAGTTCCGTGCGGCGTGCAGAACGCTTCCATCACCACCGAGTGTGATAACAATCGCGTCGGTGTCGTAGCTGTCGACCAGATCGAATCCTTGGTCTTCGAGACGCTGTTCCCAGCGCTCGCATCTCTCCGGATCGTTCGCGGTGACGAAGTATCGCACGTTCTCTACCCCCATTTTTCAGGGGAGCGATTTATACCTACTCTTACTGTCTGCGCAAGCATGTCACCGGTGGTCATCAGTCTGTTCGCCATCTGCAGATGTAGCCGAATCGTCGGCTGCATCGACAGCTGTCGGCTCGTGGTCACCGGTGTCGTCGGAACCGCTGCTGGTGGTATCCTCCGCCAGATCGTATCGGTACCGTCTCGCGTACGCATACACAGAAAGCATCGTTACGAACCAGACAGCTGCCCCGACCCGAACAGCGAACAGCGCTCTGTCTGACCACGTCGGCAGCGTTGCAAACAGCGAGAGTACTGCAACGGCTGGTGAACCGATGACGATCGTAACGATAAACGTCACCTGCATAATCCAGCCGTAATCGATCCCGTCGGGATCGGTCTCCCGTACCTCTGGTGTCACAGTCGTCTCTACGAGGAGTATAACTAAGCCGTTGGCGATTTAGCGTGGATCTCTCACACAACACGTTTTATTTCCGCGTGTCAAGAGTCGGGTATGCCAACTGTTCGGGAGATACAGTCGAAGGCGGGGAAGACGCCGATCACCATGTTGACCGCCTACGACGCCGTAACAGCAACGCTTGTCGACCAGGCCGGGGCTGACATCATCTTGATCGGGGACAGTATGGGGAATGCAATCCTGGGCTATGAGGACACACTTCCCGTCACTGTCGAGGAGGTCGCTTCCCGGACTGGGGCGGTCGCCCGTGCCACCGAGGATGCACTCGTCGTTGCGGATATGCCCTTTCTCTCGTTCGGCACTGATCTCCAGACAAGCATCGAAAACTGCGGCCGGATGATCAAAGAGGCGGGTGCAAACGCCGTCAAAATCGAAAGCAGCGAGCAAACTATCGAGTTAACCGAGCGGCTGACCGACCTCGGGATTCCCGTCATCGCTCACGTCGGGCTGACACCACAGAGTGTCAACCAGACCGGCTACACCAGACAGGGCACCGATCCAGCGGAGGCAGCGGAAATCGCCCGGCTGGCACGAGAACACGAAGACGCAGGTGCCATTGCCTGCATTCTCGAGCACATTCCCGCAAACCTCGCGGCGTCGATCACCGACGAGCTAGCGATTCCAACCATCGGTATCGGTGCTGGGGGCGACTGCGACGGCCAGGTGCTCGTCATCACTGATGTGATCGGCCTCGCCGAGGGGACGCCGCCGTTCGCAAAATCCTTCGGCAACGTGCGCGAGGAGATGGAGTCTGCGATCGACGACTACCTGACCGAGGTCGAAGATGGCACCTTTCCCGCCGAGGAACACAGCCACGTTGCCGACGAACTAGAGGAGCTGTACTGAGTGTAGACAGTACTGTAACTTTAACAACAAGCCATCCGAGAACACAGTAGATGTACTACGACCGACTTGCGGCGCTCGGTCTGGAGATCGATCGCTACGAACGAGAGCTTCGCGAGCGCGATACCTCCAGTGGGTTTACGAGAACGTCGACCATCATCTCCCTCCACGGCGACGGGGCGGTTGGCTACGGAGAGGATGTTACATACGAGAACGACCACCACTACTCGTTTGTCGAGTCACCGCCCGAGATTCCGGTCACTGGCTCGATTTCGTTCGCTGAGTTTTCCGCTGCACTCGCAGATGTCGATCTCTTTTCCGGAGAGAAACCCGAAAGTAGTATTTTCCGAAACTACCGCCGGTGGGCCTTCGAGAGCGCAGCACTCGACCTGGCACTAAAACAGGCCGGGACGAGCCTGGGGGCGGCACTCGAGTGTGAGTACGACCCAGTCAGGTTTATCGTGAGCACACGCCTCGGCGAACCGCCAACAGCAGACCGTGTGAACCGATTTCTCGACACCAACCCCGAACTGGCGTTCAAACTCGACCCGACAGCAGCGTGGACAACAGAGCTGATCGACGAACTCGCCGAAACCGATGCTGTCCGTATACTCGATCTTAAAGGGAAATACGAGGGAACGGAAGTGGATCTGGCCGCCGACCCCGAGTTGTACGAGCAGATTGTCGAAGGATTTCCGGAGGCAGTGATCGAGGACCCAAACCTGACCGAGGAAACCCAACCGATCTTCGATGGCCACGAGAGTCGTATCGCCTGGGACTACCCCATCACGGGTATCGATACGGTCGAGTCGTTGCCGTGGGCACCGAACTGGTTGAACATCAAACCCTCGCGCTTTGGGACCGTCCAGTCACTGTTGGATACGATCGAGTACGCCCAGAAGCGTGATATCAGACTGTATGGTGGGGGACAGTTCGAACTCGGCGTTGGTCGCGAACAGCTGCACGCGCTCGCGTCGCTTTTCTATCCCGACGGACCGAACGATATCGCGCCGATCGGCTACAACGACCCTGAAATCAGCGACGATCTGCCAGCGAGCCCACTCGGTGTCCCGGACTCACCAGTAGGCATCGAATGGCCATCACACAAAAAGTAGGACAGTCATACTGAAAGCGGCGGCAAAGTAATATGATACTACCCGTGAAACACGTTCACAACCGCTGAGCCAGGCGGTCAACGTTCCAAAGGGTATTTTTAGGATGATCACCTTTAGGAAAGTGTTGATGAGCCAACGTATTGGATCCCTGCAGTTTCGTTCCGGGTCACCCATGGCAGTGGTAGCCGCTGTTGCCCGCCGTATCGGATTCTGGGGGTCCATTGTCCTTCCCGTGAGCTATCTGCCGGTGCTGTATGCCATGAGTGGAAACAGACAACTGCTAACGCTTGCTGGTCTCGTGGTACTGAACGTCATCTGTCTGGTGGCTGGCCGACACTACTCGCCGTGAAGAAAACAAAAACGCCGTTAGTCGTCCGCAGGTACTTCCGCGGCAGCGTCTTCGACGTAGTACTCCTCGATGAGATCCTCGTCGATCCGGTTGAGCGCCTCTTTTGGCAGCATCGATAGTAGCTCCCAGCCCTGGTCGAGCGTGTCGTCGATACTGCGGTTCGTCTTGTAGCCCTGCTGGACGAACTCCTCCTCGAAGCGATCCGCAAAGTCGAGGAACTTGTTGTCTCGGTCGGAAAGCGCCTCACGACCGACGATGTTCACCAGGTCGCGCAGGTCCTCACCCTCTGCGTAGGCAGCGTACATCTGGTCGGAGACATCACCGTGGTCCTCGCGAGTCAGTCCCTCACCGATGCCGTCGTCCATCAGCCGTGAGAGACTTGGCAGGACGTTGACCGGCGGTTTCACACCCTGGCTGTTCAGATCACGATCCACGTAGATCTGGCCTTCGGTAATGTAACCAGTCAGATCGGGGATCGGGTGTGTGTCGTCGTCGCCGGGCATGGTCAGGATCGGAATCTGGGTGACAGAGCCCTCGCGACCCTTGATCCGGCCGGCGCGCTCGTAGAGATTTGCCAGGTCGGTGTACATGTAGCCGGGATAGCCACGCCGACCGGGTACCTCCTCGCGTGCGGCACCAATCTCTCGGAGTGCCTCACAGTAGTTGGTCATATCCGTCAGGATGACCAGCACGTGATAATCCTTCTCGAAGGCGAGATACTCCGCAGTCGTAAGGGCAAGCCGCGGTGTCAGCGTTCGCTCGACTGCCGGGTCGTCTGCAAGATTCATGAAGACAACAGAGCGTTCGAGTGCACCCGTCCGCTCGAAGTCGTCCATGAACTCGTTTGCCTCCTCTGCGGTGATCCCCATCGCGCCGAAGATCACTGCGAACTCGCTTCCCTCGCCCTCTTCTTCCTCTTCTGGCACGGAGGCCTGACGGGCGATCTGGAGTGCGAGATCGTTGTGGGGAAGCCCCGATCCGGAGAAGATCGGGAGCTTCTGGCCACGCACGAGCGTGTTCATCCCATCGATTGCGCTGATTCCCGTCTGGATGAACTCCTCTGGGTACTCACGCGAGTAGGGGTTGATCGCCGTGCCAACGATGTCGTGGCGCTCGTCGGGAACGATCTCCGGACCACCGTCGATCGGCTGGCCCGTGCCGTCCATCACCCGCCCGAGCAGATCCTCGGTAACGGGCATCTTCATCGTTTCGCCGAGAAAGCGAACCGACGCCTCACGATTGATCCCCTCGGTCCCTTCGAAGACCTGGATCGCAACGTGGTCACTCGTCGTCTCCAAGACCTGGCCGCGGCGAGTCTCGCCATCGGCAGTCTCGATCTCGACAATCTCGTCGTAGCCGATCGGTTCGTCCGTCTCGACGAACACCAGCGGTCCGCTGATATCCGTGATTGTCTGGTACTCTTTCATTGTTAGTACAGCTCCCGGATCTCTGATTCGAGATCCGATTCGAGTTCGTCGATGTACTCGTCGTACTCCTCCTGGACGCCGATACGGTTGAGCCGCGGTGCAGCATCGACATCGATGATCTCCTCGATAGGCACGCCAGCATCGAGCGCCTTGAATGCCTCGTCGTTGAACGTCTTGATCGCGTCCAGAATCCGGTAGGTCTTCTGGGGCTCACAGTACATATCCACGTCGTGGAAGGCGTTTTGCTGGAGATACGCCTCACGGAGATACCGGGCAACTTCAAGCGTAAGCTGCTGGTCCTCGGGAAGTGCATCTTTCCCGACGAGTTGAACAATCTCCTGGAGTTCCGATTCCTCATCCAGCACGTCGATTGCCCACTGGCGTTTTTCCGGCCAGTCAGTCTGGACGTTCTCGACGAACCATGGATCGAGCTGGTCGCGGTACAGCGAGTACGACTCGTTCCAGTTGATCGCCGGGAAGTGACGCCGTTCGGCGAGGTCTGCATCCAGCGCCCAGAACGTCTTGACGATCCGGAGTGTGTTCTGGGTGACCGGTTCCGAGAAGTCACCGCCAGGCGGTGAGACCGCACCGATCGCGGTAACCGATCCTTCGGTGCCATTAATATTCTCGAAGTAGCCCGCCCGCTCGTAGAACTGTGAGAGTCGGGCTGCGAGGTAGGCAGGATAGCCCTCCTCGCCAGGCATCTCTTCGAGACGTGAGGAAATTTCGCGCATCGCCTCTGCCCATCGCGAGGTCGAATCTGCCATCAGCGCAACGTCATAGCCCATATCCCGGAAGTACTCCGCGATAGTGATTCCCGTGTAGACACATGACTCTCGGGCTGCAACCGGCATATTCGAGGTATTCGCGATCAGGCAGGTCCGATCCATCAGGGCGTTTCCTGTGGTTGGATCCTCCAGTTCGGGGAAGTCCTCGATCACTTCGGTCATCTCGTTTCCACGCTCGCCACAGCCGACGTAGACGACGATATCCGCGTCGGCCCACTTGGCGAGCTGGTGCTGGGTGACCGTCTTTCCGCTTCCAAACGGTCCCGGGATCGCTGCCGTCCCACCTTTCGCGATCGGGAACAACCCATCGAGAATCCGCTGACCACTGACGAGTGGCTTCGTTGGACTCTTTTTGTCGAGAGACGGCCGGGCCTTCCGGACCGGCCACTCCTGGTGCATCGATATCTCCTCACCACTATCGAGTTCGACGACCGTTTCGTCGACAGTGAACGTGCCGCTTTCGACACTCGTGACCTCGCCACCCTCCGAATCGGGCGGCACCATCACTTTGTGGTCGATACTCGGTGTCTCGGGAACCGTCCCGAGGATGTCACCGGGTTCGACCTCGTCGCCTGCTTCGACCTCGGCGGTGAACTCCCAGGTTCGGTCGAGGTCGATCCCCGGGGCGTCGACCCCACGGTCGAGGAATGCGGAGTTCATCTTCGACTCCAGCACGTCGAGCGGTCGCTGGACACCGTCGTAGATGGTATCCAGCATTCCAGGACCGAGATCGACCGACAGCGGTGAGCCGGTCGATTCGACCGGCTCACCAGGACCAACGTCGGAGGTCTCCTCGTACACCTGGATCGTCGTCAGGTTTCCTTCGATTTCGATCACTTCACCCATCAGCCCCTCCGTGCCCACGTAGACAACGTCGTTCATCCGGGCGCCGAGATCCTTCGCAGTCACGACGGGGCCACTTACGCTTTCGATGACGCCGTCTTCACGGACGTCAGAGTCTGTTGCTTTACTCATTGTTTTCGTCTTCCTCCATCAGATCGATACCGATCGCTCGTTTGATCTGTTCGCGTAGACCGCCACTGCCAGCACCGCCGCCGAGCGTGACGACGACTGGCTCGACGCTCGTCTCGACATCGTTGCGGACGTCCCGCGAAAGGTAGTCGAGATCCTCGTCGTGCATCACGACGATGCCGACACCGTCGTCTGCGAGTGTCGTCTCGACTGCCGCATCGAGTTCGTCGTCTTTCTCGTCGTCAGGGACGTTTTCGAACTTTCTGACGCCGGCGAGCCGAAATCCTGTCGTGAACTCCGGGCTGCCGACGACTGCGATCTCCTGGCTCATACGACCACCATTTCGTTTTCGATCTCCTCGACCGAGAGGCCAACCTCACGGCCGCGGGCGATCGCCCGAATGTTTTCGACTTCACGTTCTTTCGCGAGGATGTACGAAAGCGCCGAGCAGATCGACACCGGATAGGTGTACGATAGCGTATCGGAGTATTCGAGTAACGCACCATCCAGTGCGAGTTCGAACTCGATGAGACTCGAAGCCTCATCCAGCTCCGACAGCGCAGTGGACAGCTCATCGCCGTACGTACTCGCGCGAATGTGCTCGACGAGGTCGTCGAAACTCCCCACGAGCTGGCGCAGCTCACCCTCCTCGAACAGCTTGCCACCCTTGATGTAGTACTCGTCGGGATCGAGATCGGTTCCGGTCCGGGACAGACGCAACGCGTTGCGGATGTTCCGGAAATCGATCTCTGCCTGCAAGACATCGACGTATAGCCCCCGCGCCGAGTTTCTGTTCGCGTTGCTCGTATCGGCGGCATCGAGCAAATGCTCATAAAACGTCTTGTCGATCGTGTTCTCCAGGGGAACAAGCACGTCGGTCTCTTCGAACTCCTCGTATGCAGCATCGAGCCCCTCGTCGAAGATTGTCTCCGAGAGGAGTTCGACGATCTCTTCGACCGAGCCAGCAGCGGCCATCGCGTCGAGCAGCGTGTCGCTAAACTCGCCAGCACGGATGTAATCCGTCTGGATATCCTCGGCGGTGGCACCGGAGTAGACCCCACGGATCGCCGTCTTGGCGTTCCAGGCGTCGAACTTCCGGAGGTAGTTCGCAATCATCTCATGCAGCCGGCCCTCGGACCAGTCGAGCATATCCTGGAAGTGTTTTGCCAGGTTCCGGTTCAGTGCGTACTCGATGAGATCGACACCGCTCTGTCTGGTTCCGAGTTCGTTGATTTCGGTATCGTACTCGGTTTCTTCCATGTAGCGTGCGATCTCACCGGGGCCCATCCGGACCAGCTTCCGGTAGTCCTCCACGTCGAACAGCTTCGCTCGCCGGGACCGAACGCGTGCGTTTACGTACTCGGGATTGGAGCTACCTGTGATGCTCATTGCTCGAAGAGCCTGTTGCTTATTTCACGGAGATTATCCTCCCAGACTTCGTCGAGGATCGAATCGAACGTGTTCTTTACCCGGACGCGTGACTCGTCGCTCTCGGCGACGACGCCGCCGAGACAGTCGTACTCTCCGTCGTAGGTGAACCCGTCGTAGGATTCCAGCAGCGTTTCGATCAGCTCCTGGTCCTCACGCCGGCCGTACACACGGACGTTCGCCCCGTCGGCGAACTCCTCGGCTGCCGCCGCAAGCAGCGCCTCCGTTAGCTCCTCGCGGTCCTCGCCGGAGAGACCTGCGATCTCTGCCTCGACGTCTTCCCGGACCGACTCCAGGACGTCACGGCGTGCCTCCAGTCGAGCTTGCTTGGCTTCGAGTTTCGCACTCGAAAGCGTCTGTTCGCGTTCTTGCTCGATCTGGTCCTCGGCGTCCGCGAGGATCTCCTCACGGATCGCGTCAGCGTCGGCCTCTGCCTCGGAGATGATCTCGTCGGCTTCCGCCTCGGCTTCAGTGCGGATTTCCTCCGCACGCGCGCGGGCTTGCTCTCTGATGTCCTCGACAACAGTGTCCAGAGTCATAAGTGAGTGGTTGGGAGTCGTTACACCACGAAGACGGTAACGAATGCGATAATGATCAGCGTCTCAGGGAGTGCCGTCAGGATCAGTCCAGGAACGAAGGTATCACTGTCCTCGGCGACCGCGCCGACGGCGGCAGACCCGATACCTCGCTGGGCGTATCCCGTCGCCAGCGCGGCCAGTCCGACTGCCAGCGCGGCCATTGCTTCTGCTTCGAGGAACGGCGCTTCCTCAATTACGTCTCCATTCTGCAGCACGACATTTGCGACTTCAGGGAGTGTCTCAATCATGTGTATGGTGTGTTAATTTGAAGTATCGTCAGTATGCGTTCTTTCGTATCCGAACGGTTCGTAGTTTCTGCCACCGCCTTCATAAAACTTCTCAAAGAACTCGAAGTATTCCAGCCTGATAGCCTGTATTGCGGCTGTTCCGCCGATTGCCAACACGACGAGATGACCGATAATCAGTATTGGAATACCGAGTATTGCGCCCTCGATTCCGAAATTGACAGCACCGATCGAGATTTCAGTGCCAAGGTTTGCAATTCCGTCGAAGATCACGTTCTCACCTGCCTCTTCTCTTCCAGCCGGTGTCCCTTCGTGGATGAAATGGAATCCATCGTCATCCAGGTAGGCACCGAAATACAGCAGGTTCGCCACGACGGCCATGCCTGCCTTTGCAAGCAACACTGCTGTCAGTCGGGTGTACGAGAGTGCGTGCGCGAACGGCACGACGACCTCGAAGACCTCGTACCACGGCCCACTCAGTAGAATTACAACACCTGCGCCCACAGCGACGAGTCCGAGGATACCGACGAACTCGGGGAAGCCAGTGAACCCGAAGCCGAGTGGTCCTGTGGCGAACAGGGCCTCATCTCCGACAAGGAACCCTGGTTTGCCGCCGCCACCGAAGTGGCTGAAGACGAACAGCCAGATGCCGTTAAGGATCAACAGCCACGAACCGACCTCGACGATTGCTGGTTTGGTCCCGTGGATCTGGTACTCCTCGATGAAGTTGATCAGATAGGCGACGTTCAGGTGCATCCAGCCAACGACCACGGCAATGAGTAGCCAGCTGATAGCCCAGGCTTCATCAGTGATCCCTTTCTCCAGTGGTGGGTGCATCCCGAACCACTCCAGGAAGTGCAGCCCGAATATCTCTCCGTAGAACACCCCAAAGATGATCGTCCAGATACCGAGCCAGGCAACGACTGTACCGAAATCAGCGAGCGCTTTGGTACTGACGCTCCGGTAGACGCCGTAGCCGATCAAGATGTACAGGATCCCGTACCCGATATCACCGATCATGAACCCGAAAAAGATCGGGAACGTCAGGAACACGATCACCGTTGGGTCAAACTCGGAGTATTTCGGCCGGTTGACTGCCTTGACCAGAATCTCGAATGGGTTGACGATCTTCGAGTTCTGCTGGATCACCGGTGGCTCGTCATCGACGGTGACCAGATCACCGTCCGAGTGGCCGCCATCCGTGACGACCTCTTCGTCTGTGTCGTTGGCCGAAGCGGTACCCGCGGACGCAGCGTTTCCGCCGTCTGTGGCGGCCGAATCCTCATCTTCGTTGTGAACCGCTTCTTCGTGGTGTCCACCCTGCTCGGTGTAGGAAGCTCGTTTGAGCTCCGAAATTTCGAGCCTTCCGCCAATCTCCTCGTTCAGTTCAGCGGCGAGTTCGTCGTACTTTTCGGTCGGAATCCAGCCCTCGACAATAAAGGAGTGTTTGGTCGTCGCAAAGCGAAGCGGTGCCTCGCTTTTTTCTGCCTCAATCGTTAGCTCCTCTTCGAGTGCAAGCAGGAAATGGCCCGATTCAACCGTGACCGATTCGAACTCGGTTTCGATCTCCTCCAGTTCGGTATCGATCTGTGTCTGTTCCTGCCGGAGTTCGGCGACGTTGGATTCGGGATCGCCACTCGTCTGTGGCACCTCGTAGGAACTGAAGGGGACGCCGACGAGTGCGTCGGCAAGGGTCCCATCCTCCATCTGCGCGAAGATAGCGACGTTGCCCGCGCGTGACCCTGTGAAAACGTCGTGAGCGATCACGTCGTCGCTCGCTTCGAGGGTTGTGTCGATCGCAGTTGCATCCCCCTCGCCAACGAGCACGTCGAGCGTGTCGTATCCCCACAGCAGTTCGAGATCGATCCCGAGATCTGCAAACAGCTCCATCTGGTTCAACTGGTCGTCGATATCTCGGCGACGGGCCCGGAGTTCATCGCGCCGATCGTCGAGTTCGTTAACCTGCTCTCGGATCTCTTCGAGCCGTTCGTCGGCGTCGGAGAGATCGATAGTTCCGGCTGGACCGAGATCGGCTGTGTCTAGATCGAGTTTGTTCTCGAGTGCACGGACCGTAACCAGCTGACTCGATGTCTCGTCTGCACCTTCCAGTGAGTCTCCCGGAGTGAATCCCTCCCAAGAGCCATCGTAGTCGGTGATATGGACGAGATGTTTGTTGTGGAGTGTCTCGATGACATCGCTCATTACACGTTTCGAGCCTGTCACCGAGAGTTTTGACATCTGCTCAGGTCTGAGCATGTATCGCCTCCGTGAACGCCTCGATGACGAACTCAGTCACCTCGTCGATGTTCTCCTCTGCCTGGCTTTCGAGACTCTCACGGACCTGTTCGCCCTCCTCGATGATCTCCGCGCGCTCGGCTTCGATCTCCTCGCGCGCGGATTCAGTCCGGTCCGCAGCGATCTCCCTGGCCTCCTCGCGAACATCCTCGCGGATCTGTTCGGCTTCCTCGCGTGCCTCGGCGAGTATCGCCTGTGCCTCCTGCTCGGCCTCGTTGATTATCTCGTCGGCCTCTTCTTCGGATTCCTTGATACGCCGTAGTACCTTCTGGTCAGGCATTCGTCTCTCACCCACAGTTACTAAGAATGCGTATTTGGTTGTTGCGGAATAGACCGACGAAAAGGGACGATTTCCCGCCTGTAGAGATCTGCTACCCACTTTTTTGCGTGTTGGCGACGGGAGCACCAATTGTTGGTGTTATTTGCACCAATACAGTTTGCTCCTGACCAGACTGTCAGTGAATAACCGTACCCTCGCAGAACAATGGAAAGTGTCGGTTTGCGCCGGCAGTTACCAGTATGGCGTTCGTCGCCACGATCGGCTGGGTCGCCCGGCGAGAATGAACAGCATCAGCGCAATCGTGAATACGACAACTGTCGCGGCTGCTGCGGTCGCGTACACCGATCCTGCGAACAGCTCGTTGCTCGCGACAAAGCTCCCGAAGATGGCGCCCAGGCCAGTCGTGAGAAACAACACGGCGATAGCACCCGCAAGCCGTTGTCCCTGCATATAGCGCACTCAACGCGGCTAATATAAAAGGCCAAGGGAACCAAGCACCGACAGATAGCTATGACAACAATCGCTGTGCTGGCCGAGCCGCCGGTCGAGGAGTGTGTTCCGACTGTCCTGCCCGACAGCGAGCCCGCAGCGCAGGTGGCGCTGTACCGCGCAATGGTTGCAGATGTCTGTGATGCGATCCAGCACGGCGAGGGGAACCTGCTTGTCAACTACCGCCAGCCAGACGCTGTCCCTGACGGTGTCGATCCGGAGCAGTTGCTTCGTGAGTTGCTCGACGAGGAGTTGAGCGAGCCCGAGGCTGTCCGCTACGAACCGCAAGTCGGTGAGAGCTACTCGGGGCGGATCGGCAACACACTTACGCACCTGCTCGACACCGAAAAGAAGCCGACAGTCGCGGTCACAGAGCCGACAGCGATCTTCATGCGCCGGGAACACATCGGCGCGGCAGCGATGCAGTTGCGGTCGAGCGATGTCGTGCTCGGCCCAGCGCCTGGCGGACGGCTGTACTTCGCGGCATTTCGCGAGCCGATCGATTTCAAAGACGCATTCGCTCCCCCGGCTGTCGAGACTGTCACCGAGCGCGCGACCAGCGGCGGACTGGATGTGTCGTTTCTGGCGATGACGCCGTTACTCGCCGAAACGGAGGACATCGAGACTGCAGTAAGTTATCTCCGTGCGCGCAAGAGCGCGGGACGGCTCGTTCCCCAGCGGACCACTGCCTGTCTCGAAGCGCTCGATGAGTTTCGATAGTTCTTAGGGCGACGGCCTCTGAGTGGTAGCTGAGGTGGGGTGGCAGAGCGGCCTATTGCGTTTGCCTTGAGAGCAAATGTCCGAGAGGACTCCTGGGTTCAAATCCCAGCCCCACCGTTAGACTCGCTTTGCTCGTCTAACGAGCCCTCGCTCGTTTCACTCGCGAGGACACCGCGTTGTCTCCGAACAAACGTGCGGAGCAACGCGTACAAGCTGGGATTTGAAATAGACGAGTCGCAGCAGCCGAGCAAAGCGAGGCCGACCGTCTCGGCGTGGTTCAAATCCCAGCCCCACCGTCAGACTCGCTGCGCTCGACTGACGAGCCCTCGCTCGTTTCACTCGCGAGGACACCGTCAAACTCGTGTTACTCGTTTCACTCGCGAGGACACCTCATATTCGATCACGCACGTTTACAGGTATCCGTCACGAACTGCGGGTATGGACGAAGCGACACGCGAGGAGTATCTCGCGGAAGTGCGCCGGAAGGGATCGACAATCGGCGCAAGCCTCCCAGAACAGATCGAAATCGGCGGTGACGAACTCGAACTCGACGAGTTTCTCATCGAAACCCGAAAACTCGACGCTGTGCCAAAAGAGGCAACAGCGAAGATAAAAGAAGCGAGAGAAGTGCTGGAAACCGAGCGGAACAGTCGTCTCGGTCGACTCGAAACAGAATCAATTGACGAAGAGACGGCTCGACTACTCGTCGACGAAATCAACGGGATCGATCGGGCGCTGAACGCCCTGGACAACATCCGTCATCCAAACTACGGCCAGCAATCACAAAGCCAGCTCATCGAAGATCACAAGCGCTGGCTCGGCTTCGTTGACCAGATCAACCGCTGAGGGGAAGCGTTGCCGTCCCGCTGTTTCACTTTCACTTTCAGGCTCCGTTTTAAGACCGACGCCATCCTACGTGTAGACATGGCACAATCAACGCTCGACGACGAGGAACTATTCACCGAGGCAGCCTCCGAGATGCGCGAGGATGTCGAATCCGCACTCGCGGATGCACGCGATGCACTACCCGAGGCCGAGGAGATCTGGGAGACAGAAGCCGACAACACCCTCGGCGTGCTCAATGGGCTGAGTTCAGTGCTCGCCGCAGAGGACGCAGAGTCACACCTGCGTGAAGCCAAAAAGTGGTACGCGATGGGTGAAAAGGCAGACGCCTTCGAGGATGCCGAGGATCTGGCAGCCGAAATCGAAGCCGTCGAGTCGACGTTCACCGACATCGAGACAGCGAGCGAGCAGGTCGACGAGCTGAAAAAGACCGTCCCACAGCTCAAATCCGCACTCGAAGACGCAGCGGCCGAGCCAGACACCGACGCCGAGGCAGAAACCGCAGAAGCCTAACTCGATCAGTCGGGACGGGAGATGTCGCGGTCCGCGACAACATCGAGTAGCGCTGCAAGCTGTGCACTCGCACGTTCGAGCAGTCGGACTCCGAGTTCCTCGGAGCCCTCGGTCGGGTCGCCCACCACACCGCTTTCGGTAAACTCCGCGGAGTCGTACGCCAGATTTACGCCAGAGTGCCACTCACCCCACGTCGCTGCGGCCCCCTCGGCTGCGGCGTCCAGCTGATCCTCTCGAATGTGTTCCTCGTCGAGTGCAGCAAGCACGCTCGTCTCAACTGGACCGCCATGGCCCATCTCGATCCCGAAATCAGCAGGATCGACAGCGTCGAACCAGGTGAAGGAGACAGTGTAGGCAGTTTCATCGCGCGTGAGACGGCCACACAGCTCCCTGAGCGCAGCGACGTTACCGCCGTGGCCGTTGACGAGCACGATACGGTGCCAGCCATGGTGAGCGAGAGACGCACACACCTCGCTGACATACGAGCGAAACGTGTCCGCTGAGACCCACAGCGTTCCCGGAAACTGTCGATGTTCCTCGGCAATGCCGACCGGAATCGTCGGTCCGAGAACGACCGGCCGATCAGTTCGTTCGACACCCGCTCGTGCGACTGCACGCGCGGTGAACAGATCAGTTCCGAGTGGCGCGTGCGGCCCATGCTGTTCGGTACTGCCCACTGGCAGCACCGCCAGTTCGGTCTCGACGTCCCCAGCCTCGGCCCAGGTCAACTCGGCAATTTCCATACGCGATACTCGGATTGATTACGTTTAAAACCCTGTATAAAACGGGGCCCATCCGAAATACATAAGACACGATAACCGTAATCCCGACAAGAATGAAGGGTACCGGATCAACACTCTCGTCCGCGCTCCGGCACACGCCGATAGCCCAGGTCGACCAGACACAGAGTGAGGTGTTCGAGAACCTCTACGACGTGTTTCTAGTCCTTGGGACAATTGTCGGCGTCCTCGTTATCGCGTACACAGTGTACAACGCGTACAAGTACAAAACCGAAATCAAAGACGCCGAGGGTCGGTACGACATCAAAGAAACGGACCCTGAGGATGACGAATACGATGTCGCACGCCCGCGCCGCGGAGAGATTCCGACTGGGCAAGGAAAAGGCGGCGGTAAAAAGCTGTTTATGTCATTTGGCCTGAGTGCCATTCTCGTTCTTGGACTCATTATATACTCTTACTCGCTTTTGCTGTACGTCGAAGATACGAGTGCAAATCACGAAGATGCACTCGAAGTCGACGTAGAAGGATTCCAGTTCGGCTGGGAGTACGAATATGCAGGTGGCCTCCACAGCGACGATTACAGTATCGATACGGATAATTTCGACAGTGTCGACGAGGAGGCGGATGAGTATCCATTTGTGGTGCCCAAGGGAGAAGTGATACAACTAAACGTCACCTCCCAGGACGTGTTCCACAACTACGGCATTCCGGAGTTCAGAGCGAAAACTGATTCCATGCCGGGGCAGTACACAGAGACCTGGTTCCAAGCAGACCAAACTGGTGTCTTCGATGCGAACTGTTACGAACTCTGTGGACAGGGGCACTCCAACATGAAAGGTGACGTTGTCGTCCTTGAACCAGAAGAGTTCGAGGAATGGTATCTGTCACAGGATGGGACAGAGGAGAGCGATCTCGACTTTATGGGTGAGAACTGATGACTGACGACAAATCAACCGACAACGCGGACGAGGAGACAACCGGTGGCCACGGCTCTCCAACCGAGGATACCGACGTGAGGACCGACGGTAGCCACGATGGGGCACACGACAGTGATGGCCACGACGACCATGGCAGTCACCTACCGCCGAAATCGACAGTCAAGCGGTGGCTCGTCACGACGAATCACAAAGATGTCGGGATCCTGTACACGATTACAGCGCTTTTCTTCCTGGTCTTCGGCGGGATCCTCGCACTGCTGATTCGGCTACAGCTGTGGGAGTCAGGGCATTTCATCCTCGATGACTTAGGCTACAACCAGATCGTGACGGCGCACGGATTGTTGATGGTGTTCTGGTTCCTCTCGCCGTTTGCGTTCGGGCTGGCGAACTATCTGGTACCATTACAGATCGGTGCTGACGATCTGGCGTTTCCTCGACTGAACGCGCTGAGCTACTGGCTGTACCTGTTCTCGGGCGTGTTGCTCGCAGTGTCTTTCTTCCAGGGCTCGTCGCTGCCGACCGGATGGACGCTGTACGCGCCGCTTAACATTCCAGCGTTTATCCCACCGGTGGCAGAGCTGGGGTCGTTATCGGCAATTCTGGCATTGATACTGTTTACGGCCTCGGTGACAATCGGTTCGGTGAACTTCCTGACGACGATGTACCGGATGCGTGCGGAAGGGCTTCGGATGCGAGACATCCCACTGTTCAGTATCTCTATCCTCCTCACAGTGTGGATGATGCTGTTCGCGTTCGCGGCGCTGCTTGCTGCGCTTACGCTGCTTAGCTTCGATCACGTGTTCGCGGGTGCAGAGGGGCAGGGCTACTTCGGGAGCGAAGTCGGTGGCTCACTACTCTGGACACACCTCTTCTGGTTCTTTGGCCATCCGGAGGTGTACATCGTCTTCTTCCCGGCACTCGGTGTCATGGCCGAGGTTGTCCAGACGTTCTCCGGTCGCCGCCTCGTTGGTCGAAAGTGGTTCATCATTGCGATGGCACTTGTCGCAGTCCAGAGTTTCATCGTCTGGATGCATCACATGTTCCTCACCAGCATCAACCTGCCAATCAAGACGGTGATGATGGTGACGACGATCGGCATATCACTACCCTTTGACCTGATGATATTTGCCCTGATCTATACGATGATAAAGGGAGAGGTGCGCTGGAAAACGCCGTTCCTGTTCGTCTTCGGTGCGATCTTGCTGTTCATTCTCGGCGGGATCACAGGGGTGTTCCTCGGTGCGATCGTCCTGGATTATACCTTCCGTGGCACGTACTGGGTCGTTGCGCACTTCCACTACGTGATGGCATCGGGTGCCGTGGCACTGATAGGCGGGATATACTACTGGTATCCGAAGATTACAGGGAAGATGTACAACGAGTTCCTCGGAAAAGTACACTTCGTGCTTGCATTTGTCGGGTTTAATCTGCTCTATTTCCCGATGTTCGTCGTCTGGGACACGCCACGACGCTGGTTCCACTACGACGGCACTGTCGCGCCGACGATCCCGTTCACGGACATCACGCTGTTCGAGACTGGATTTACGATCTGGCACCAGATGGCAACAGTGGGTGCGTTCCTCTTCGCCGCATCCTTCCTGGTGATGTTCTACAACCTCTTCGTGAGCCTCTACAGCGACCGTGATGTCGACGAGAGTCCGTGGGCCTACACTGGCTCTGCGGAGTGGGCTGTCTCTTCCCCACCGCCAGAAGGGAACTTCCCAGGCACACCGAGTTTCGCAACGGGGAGACTGAGCTTCCTCGACGGTCCAGCGACCGACGGCGGTGTCGAAACCGACGGTGGTGTTGCACAGCAGGCCGAACGGAAGACACACGAGCCAGTTGACCACGCGAGCTGGTGGCCACTGCTGATGAGTCTGGCCGCACTGATCACTGCAATCGGTGTCTCCGGTCTCGAAACCTCGTATTTCATCTGGCCGTTCGTCTTCGCGATCCCGGTGTTCATCGGCTACCTCGGGTTCGTCGGCGCGGACCGTGAGGGTTTCACACCAGTTCACGGCCTCTATATGGCAGCAGCGCCGATGATAGCTGCTGCGTTCTTGTTGGTGTTCCACCTGCACCACGGCTTGCCTGGTGGTCTCGTGGAAGCGAACCAGTACTTCTGGGTAGCAACTGTCGGAGCAATCTTCGGCGTAATAACGCTTGTCTCAGCCGGGTACGAATCCTTCAACGCCCCTGAGCCGGAGATGGCCGAACAGTGGCCATTCGAGGATGTTAACAACACCAAACTCGGTATGTGGGTGTTCCTCGGCTCTGATATCGTCCTGTTCGGGGCCTTTATTGGCTCGTACATCTTCATGCGCCTCCAGGCGGGCTGGAACAACTGGTGGACGGACATCGCGACCTATACCGGAACCAAAGCAGTCTGGCCCGGTCTTGTCAATACCTACATACTGCTTGCAAGCAGTTTCACAGTCGTGCTGGCGCTTGCGTACGCACGCCGCGGAAGCAAACGCGGAACGATCGGGTTCCTCACCCTGACGTTCGTCGGTGCAAGCGCCTTCATGGTCAACAAGATTATCGAGTGGCAGCAGCTGTATTTCAACCAGGACTGGACGTTCAGCTCTGATCCGGCTGCAGCGGCGTACTACCTGACGACGGGACTGCACGCGGCCCACGTCGTCGTCGGGATGCTCATCATGCTCTTCCTGATCCTCCGAGCAGTCAACGGCGGATACTGGAGCAAGGGCGAGTCAGCCGACGCGATCGAACACTACGGATTGTACTGGCACTTCGTAGACATCGTGTGGCTGTTCCTGTTCCCGCTGTTCTATCTCCTCTGAGGTGAGTAAACATGGCAAACATCAAACTATACACAATCATATTCGGCGCGTTGATGGGTATCAGTACCGTGCAGTTCGTCCTGGAGTTCTGGGTGCTGGACGAGGCGTACGTCTTCGCGGGGACGGCGATCATGGTCCTCTCGACGATCAAGGCGGTTGCCGTCGCTGGCTGGTACATGCACATGATCGAGGAGCCACGGTCGATTACGTATCTTGCGATGGCGGGCGTGCTCTGTGTGGTCGCGCTGACCGCCGGGGCAGGCTACTCCATCATGTAACCCGGCGGTTCGATCGCGGCGTATTCTCGTTACCTTTTTCCGCTCACTACAGCAACGAGATGTATGGTTACAGTCCGGGCACCGGCGACAAGTGCGAACCTGGGTAGTGGGTTCGACGTGTTCGGTGTGGCGCTCTCACACCCTGCAGATATTGTCAGGGTCGAGAAAGCCACCAAGACGACGATCGACGTGACGGGTGCTGGCAGTGAGTTTATTCCCGAGGACCCGGACCAGAACACGGTGGGTGCAGTCGCAGAAGCCCTCGACGCACCGGCACACATCAAAATCGACAAAGGCGTCCGACCAGCCTCGGGACTCGGTTCCTCCGCAGCGAGTGCGGCAGCCGCCGCCGTTGCACTCAACAAGCTGTACGACCGAGGCTACTCCCGGAAAGAACTGGTTCCGATCGCCGCCGAAGGTGAAGCTGTCGTCTCGGGTGAAGCACACGACGACAACGTCGCACCAGCAATCATGGGTGGATTTACGATCGCCACTGCCGACGGCGTGACGAAAATCGATGCGGATATTCCGCTCGTGGCCTGCCTCCCAGAGATTGTCGTCTCGACCCGTGATGCCCGGAGAGTCGTTCCAGAGGGAACAACCGTCACGCAGATGGTCGAGACTGTCGGCAACGCAGCGACACTCACTGCAGGGATGGCTCGTGACGACCCCGAACTGGTCGGTGAGGGGATGTACGATTCTGTGGTCACACCGGCACGTGCGAAACTCATTGACGGGTACGATGCAGTCAGAGAAGCTGCATTCGACGCCGGAGCAACAGGTGTGACAATTAGCGGTGCCGGCCCGACAGTGATTGCTGCTTGTAGAGAACAGCAACAGCGACAGGTCGGGCTGGCGATGATTGACGCCTTCGAAACGACTGGAACCGATGCGCGGATTTATCAGACGAAAATAGGCCGCGGTGCCCGCATCTACTAGGGTCAACTACTTGTCTTTTCGCTCCGTCTCCGTACCAGCGCTTGATTCTTCCTCGCTGCGTTCGTTATCTGCTGTCTCGTTGTACTGATCCTGCTGAGACTGGTCTTGCTGGTCCTGTCCTTGTTGGTATTGCTCTTGCTGATACTCGTCTTGCTGGTACTGACCTTGGCCCTGCTGAGACTCATCCTGCTGGTATTGGCCCTGATCTTGCTGGCCCTGGCCCTGCTGGTACTGATCTTGCTGGTACTGACCCTGGCCCTGCTGATACTGATCTTGCTGGTACTGACCCTGGCCCTGCTGATACTGATCTTGCTGGTACTGGCCCTGGCCCT
>LKMJ01000126.1_pt1 | contig 47114 bp, 36 predicted proteins | sample 643391 | NCBI WGS metagenome assembly LKMJ01 (sample SAMN04112250, study PRJNA286221) | soda lake metagenome | biome: soda lake; feature: Kulunda Steppe; material: water; isolation source: sample PL-Br10 brine of Picturesque Lake | place: Russia: Kulunda steppe | collected 2010-07 | reverse complement strand
CGCGCTTTCCAGGCGCGCTCCTTCGACCACTCGGACACCTCTCCTGAAACAGGATGGGCTTGCTGGGCCGCCCTTTATGTTGGGCGCAGACTGTACTTAAGTCGGCGGGATTTGGCAACACTCATTTGGCCCGATAGATGATTCCGGGGCGGCACTGGACCATCTCGTAGCGCTCTGGCAGACCGTTGAGGGATTCGGAGGCGCCCAGAATCAGATAGCCGCCGGGCTTGAGCGCCTCATGGGTTCGGACCAGGATGTCGCGCTTGAGATCCCCGGAGAAATAGATCAGGACGTTGCGACAGAACACCATATCGAACTTGCCGAAGCTGAAACGCTCCAGCAGGTTATGCTCCCTGAACGTCACCATATCGCGGATCTCGCGCTTGACCTGCCAGCTTCCCGAAGCGGTGTGGTCAAAAAACTTCTTCTGACGGTCTGCTGACAGGCCACGCCCCAGCGCCAGGAGTTCGTACTCTCCCTTGCGGGCGGCATCCACCACCGGCTTGGAGACATCCGTCGCTATGATCTCCACTGAGCGCTTCAGGCGCCCCGGGTTTTTCCGCTTGAATTCGTCAATCACCATGGCAATGGAGTACGGCTCCTGCCCTGTGGAACAGGCAGCCGACCAGATCCGAAGTGGCTGGCTGGCGCTCTGCTGGGCGGCTTCCGGCAGGAGTATTTCCTCAAGAATGCGGAAAGGGTGGGTATCCCGGAACCAGAGCGTTTCATTGGTGGTCATGGCATCAATCACGGCCTCACGCAACTCGCCCCGAGGATGACGACGCAGGCGCTCCACCAGCTGACCCAGCGACGTAAGCTGGTGTTCAGCCATGATCTTTCGAAGCCGGCTCTTGACCAGGTACTGTTTGTTATCGCCCAGAAGAATCCCGCTGGCGTCCTGCAGAAACTGCTTGAAGGAGTCGTAGTCCGCCTGACTGAAATCGGAAGTCATTAAAGTGGCATTATCCGCTTGATTCGGTGGTGTTCTGGCCGCGATCGACAATACTCATGACACGCTCTGCCAGCTCATTGGGATCGAACTTCGCCATGAAGTCATCCGCTCCGACTTTGGAGACCATCGCCTGGTTGAATACGCCGCTGAGCGAGGAGTGCAGCATAATGAAAAGGTCCGACAGGGCGGGATCCTCCTTGCAGCGGGTGACGAGAGTATACCCATCCATCTCCGGCATCTCCACATCCGAAATCATCAGCGCCAGGTGATCCTGGATACTGGAACCATCCTCAACCAGAGACTTCAGATAATCCAGCGCCTGCCGGCCATCATTTCTGACCACCACCTCAAAGCCAACCGCCTCCATGCAACGCTGGATCTGGCGCCGCGCCACCGTGGAGTCATCCACGACCATTACCCGCATGGCAGCTTCGGAATCGGCCATGCTGCTGCTGTCAAAATCCTCGGAGACGTCCTCGACCAGCGGGGAAACCTCGGCCAGAATCTTCTCCACATCGATGATTTCGACCAGTTGTTCATCAATTTCCGTTACCGCCGTCAGGTACACATCCTTGCCCGCCTGTTTGGGGGGCGGGTGCATGTCTTCCCAATTCAGGTTGACGATGCGATCAACCCCTTTGACCAGAAACCCCTGGGTCTTGCGGTTGTACTCGGAGACGATGACCAGTGACTCCTTAAGTTCCTCATCCGGGATCGGCTGTTTGCCAATGGCCATGCCCATGTCGATGATGGAGACGGTCTCCCCACGCACATGGGATATGCCCCGAACTACCGGGTGACGGTGCGGCATAGCCGTAAGACGGGGACAGGGAAGCACCTCGCGCACCTTGAATACGTTGATGCCGTAAAGCTGCCGCCCCCGCAGTTTGAACAGCAGCAGCTCCAGGCGATTCTGGCCCACCATCTGTGTGCGCTGATTGACGTTATCCAGTATTCCCGACATAGCTTCGACCCGTGACAGTTTCCGGCATACTTTATGCAAGTTTATGAGCAGACGCCGGAATTTTAACGGCCATCTGCCGTCATTCTTTAACACCTGAGCGTCAACCTCAAGCATAGGACAATCTGGTGAAAATGCGCGCCAATCGACTGTTTTCAACTGCCACTCTGCTGATGCTCGGCTCGCTGGGGCTTTACTCACCAGCACCAGTTGCAGCAGAGGAAAGTGAATTGAGCACCGCTGACCGTATTCGGGAAGCGGCCGATGAATTCATGGCTGGATTTGCCGAACAGCAGGAGGCGAAGGGGCGCAAGGTAGAATATGAACTTGGCTCACTCGATCAGAGGTTGTCGCTGGATGAGTGTGACCAGCCACTCGAAGTGGAGTTCTCAGGCGACCCCATGCGCTCCTCTCGCACCACCCTGCTCGTCAGCTGTCAGGCGCAACGCCCTTGGCGCATGTTCCTGAAAGCCGATCTCGAGATACGTGCAGACGGCTGGGTGGCGGAGCGCCCCATAGGCCGCGGACAGGAACTGGAGGAAGACATGCTCGAGCAGACCGAGGTGGTCGTCAATCAACGGCGTCGCTCAGGCTATACCAACCCGGATCACATGATCGGCATGCAGGCACGGCGGAACATCAACGCCGGGACTTCGATCACACCGGACATGCTGGTGGAACCGGAAGCTGTGGAACGCGGTGACCGTGTCATCATCTCCGCCGACAACGGTGTTTTCTCCATCGAAACCCGTGGTGAAGCCGTACGTGGCGGGAGCGTGGGGGAACAGATCACAGTCATCAACGAGAGCTCCGGCCAGCGTGTGCGGGGTCGCATCGTGGAACCGGGCCGTGTCGACATCAATCAGTAGCAGGCAACTATACTGTCAGCGGCAGGATTCAACCGCTGAGAGGAATTTTTTTTCATCAAACCGGCTAAAGTTTTCCGCAAACCGGCCGATGACACAGGCAATAGCCATATTGAATCGCGGGGGAACTCATGGCAGTTGACTTCAACGGGGTAAACAGCAACGCGCTCAATCCCCAGAAACAGACCGCGCGCCAACGCAGCGACAGCTCAGCGGACGGCGCAACAGGAAAAAGCAGCGGGGCCGCTGAGCAGCAGCCTTCCAACAGCACCAATGTCAATCTCAGCCGGGATGCGCAGAGCATCAAGGCGGCAGAGAGCGCTCTCCAGGAGCAGCCCAACGTGGATGACAGCCGCGTGGACAGTATCCGGCAGGCGCTCGAAGATGGTTCGTTTCAGATCGATGCCGACGAATTGGCCCAAAAGATGCTTAATGTAGATGAAAGCATCTTTGGGTGAGAGTGAGTCATGGCACAACAATCGATTGACGAACTGAAGTCGCTGTTAAAACGGGACCTGGCCAACCTCGACCAGCTCGAAAAGACGCTGGACACAGAACACGAAGCTCTTTCCCAGAACGATATGGAAGGGCTGGATGAGGCCCGCGTGCAGAAAGATGACCTGCTCAAAGCAATCCGGGAGCGGGCCAAGCGCAAAATCCATATTCTGGTGAACCTGGGTTATCGGCCCGACTCAGGACGTTCCGCGTCGGGTTTTCTTCAGGAGGAAACCGGGGATGAGGGTTTGATCAGCACCTGGCTCGAGGCTCAGGAAAAGCTCGAAACCTGCCAGCGGCGCAACGCCGTCAATGGCCGTATCATCAACCACATGCAACGGCGACTGACGCGCATTTCAGACATCATCCGGGGCAGCAATCCCAACCAGTCGCTGTATGGCAGTGGCGGGGAAACGCGCAGCCTGAACGCCAGCAATGTGCTGACGACCGCCTGAGAGAGGGTTAGCCATCGCCCGCCTCAACGCGGGCGGATGGTGACCTGGGAATCGGCCGAAAACTCAATGTTGCTCACAGTGACAGAGCCCATACTGGCCTCCGGGCTGGCGCCGACAACCCGAATGTTACGCATCTCAATCTCCTCAATGCGCTCAGGCAGCCCAAACCGCAGCCCCCCATCGTCAGTAAAACCTGGCTCAACGCCATCCTCACCAAAATGCACGCCGGAAACACTCATTTCCGAATCCAGAAAGTTCAGTACCGGAATAAACATCCTGCTGGTGAGCTTCAGGGTATCGAGACTCAGATCCTCGGTGGCCTCCTCCAGCTCCTTCTCCGACAGGTCACCCAGTTCAGCAGGGTCAACAGCAACTTCCCGGGCCGTCGCCGCCAACTGGTTGCTGCCCTGCTGGCCGGAAACCGACTGCATTTCGCTCTCAGACAACGCCTGCATGCCGTCACTGTTACGGGCCTGCTGCGTGGCCGTCGGTGGCGTGGCGGCGGGCGCACCTGGGACTGTCGCCGCCAGCGCGGTGATCGGCTGCAAGGGAGCTACCGCCATGGCCGCGAAGGCCGCCGCGTAACGATAGCGTTTCTGATGCTTAAGGGTTCTGTCCAGATCACGCTGGGTAATCCAACCGGCGGTGATCGCCACCTCACCCAGTCGCTGGCCCGTGGAACGCTGGTGATCAAGCGCCTCCTGCAGCTGCTCTTCACTGATGTAGCCTCGATTGACCAGCAATCGGCCCAGCCGGCTTTTGTTGAGCTCCTGCGCATTGGGTTCCACAGCGTTCTCCCCTATCCTGCTCTGGTTTGATCAATGACGTCATCTTCACCTGCCGTCACTGATACTGTATACACATTAAACTTTAACAATGGTCACAGAATGTCAAACTGTGATCCTTCACTGTAGTCGGGGGTTTGTAAAAGTGACAACGATCCACCAGAGCGCTCTGGTGATTGGCGCCGGTATTGCGGGAAGCCAATGCGCACGAGCGTTGGCTGAGCGCGGCTTCGACGTCACAGTTCTGGATGCGCAACCGAGACCGACTGGCACTGACACCAGGCTGCAGGGTGCTCTGTACGTGAAGCTTGGTGTGGATTACTCACCGGAAACCCGTTTTGCATGGACCGCACTGCGCCATGCGCTCTCTCATTACCCATCACTACAAAGCCGCCACCCGGAGACGCCTTTCTGGCACCCCAGCGGTCTGCTGCAGCTGGCCTGGAATGAACGCGAAGCCGACCGCCAGCGCCGTTTTCTGGCCCGCAACCGGTATCCGGAAGCCCTCCTCAAGCCGGTCTCCGCCGCGGAGGCCACTGAGCTCTGTGGCCTGCCGGTGGAGTGTTCAGGACTGTGGTTCCCGGCCAACGGTCACATTCTCCCTGAACGTCTTTGCGCTGCAGCACTGGATCACCCACAGATCACCACCCGGTTCGACTCCGACGTGATACGGATCGAGCAGCAGAATACCGGCGCCTGGCTGGTTCATACTCCAGAACAAAGCCATCCGGCGAGCCGACTGGTAGTGGCCACCGGGGCGGCCACTGAAACCCTGCTGCCTGAGCTGCCGCTGAAGTCCATCCGGGGCCAACTCTCTCTGATGAACGTCGACGCCACCAGTGACAATTTCCCCCAGTGCGTGGTGTGTGGCGCCGGCTATGCCATTCCGCCGCTGAATGGGACCCAGATCGTCGGTGCCACGTTCGACATCCACGACGACAGCGCTGAGCCCCGACCGGAAAGCCACGAGCAGAACCTGGCCAATCTGGCGCAGTGGTTTCCGGCACTCGCCAGACTCTACGACACCTCACAGAGCTACCAGGCCCGCGTCGGATTCCGGGCCACAACACCGGACTACCTGCCCGTTGCCGGGCCAGTCACGCTGCGGCAGCAGCGCCAGTCTGAGCAGCCCTCACTCTTTGTGCTGACCGGACTCGGCAGCAAGGGATTGGCCTACAGCCCCATTCTTGCCGAACACATCGCCTGCAGTGCATCGGCTGAACCGTCACCTCTGGATGAGGATCTGGTTAAACGCCTCTGTGTCAGGCGGTTCCAGAAAAAAGGCGCCACTTGAGTTTTTCAGATTCCAGCCGATATGCTGATAACAGAGTCTTTGGAAAGATATTATGGTTGGAATTCACGTATCCGAGCCCGGTCGCCCGCAAGGCACCCGTTTGCCAGAGGCGTTCCGGGCAAGGCGGGTAACAGACCTGGAGGAGCCCCACGAACTCCAGAAGCCCAGTGCCAGCACGGAGCAGCCTGTGGATCCGGCCCGATTTGAGCTGGACCAGAACCCGCGGTTGCGTCGCGCCCTGGCGGAATATCAGGACGAGCCCAAGGACGAGCCGGATGCCCAGTCCCCCTATCTGGCGGTGGCCAAACTGGCCTCATCCACTGTTCTGAGCACCAGTGCGGAACAGACTCTGGAAAATGCCCTGAATACCATGGATAAGCATTACATCCATCATCTGGTGGTCATGACCCCGGACAATCAGGTCGCAGGGCTTATCGGGAAGCAATGGGTACTGTGGAACCTGTGGAAGAATGAAGGAGCCAGCCTGCAGCTGGCCGATATGGAGCTGCCGGCATTCATAACCGTGACACCCGAAACTGATGCCCACCACCTGGCACAGCAGATGCTGAGCTACCAGCTCAGTGCCGCACTGGTCATCGATCGCCACAACCGCCCGGCGGGCATTATTACCGACAGTGACTTCCTTCGCCTCTACGCAGACGGACATCCCCTGCACACTACGGCCTGAGCTCGTATCAGTGGGTCAGCTCAGTTCCTTCCCGGCTGTACAGGCGCAACTCGTAATCGCCGCCCGGCAGTTCAAGCAGCGCAAAGAGTTTGCGTCCTTCAAAGAAACTGAGATCGACAACAGACTCCGCACCCTCAAGCTCAATGCGCCAGTCCTCCTCAACCTCGGCTTCCTGGCTGTCCAGTGTCACCGAGGCCAGGAAAGGCGCGCTTCCGGATGCTGCCGCAGTATCGCCCCCGATCAACGCCGTGTCGCCCTCTGCGGCAAGTGCCGTGATCTTCTCGGCCTCTGGATCACCGTCCTGATCAGCCAGGTTGATCAGGCCTTCCACACTGCCCCCACCCGTAATGGCGAAGACAAAGGGGTTATTATCATCACTGCGCGACGAAGCCTCTTCGTCGATAAAGCCGCTGTCATCCAGTTCGTAGAGGACATTGCCGGTGCCGGCCGCCCATTGGCGATTTCCGGTTTCCACCGCATGGCTGAAACGATCGTCGTAATCGGTGCCAAACTGATTGTCGCGCACCACCTCACCGTCCTGATCCAGACTCATGAACAGGAAGGTGTCGCCACCGAGTTCATTGCCGGAGCCAATGTCGCCGGCACTCCAGCCCAGCACGTTCATATTGCCGAACGTGGGCCGCGTAAGGCCGACAATATCGCTTTCCAGTCCGCCAGCAGCACCAGCGGTGGTCGACCACTGGAAGGAGGCTTCGGTCCGGTCGCGTTCGGGCGGCTGGCAGTCCTCGCCGTCATCATCATTGTTTTCTTCCGTGGTAGCCGAGTCGACTCGGCTCAACAGAATGTCGTCGTCCTGAATGCCTCCCCAGAACAGATCCCCATCGGAACTGACAGACAGAGTCCTGAGATCCACCGGACCCAGGTCATTCTCATCACTGCTGCTAAAGCGCCACAGTCGCCCGTCTTCCTTGGCCTCTTCGTCACAGGCAAGCTCCAGCTGATCGGTATCGTCGTCCTTTTCCAGGCGGGACCGAAACAGCGCCAACACCGCATCACCCTCGTCTCGGTCCGTGTATCCCACGGCCAGGTTACGGACAATTTCGGGTGAGCTGGAGGTGCCGGTGCTGCGGCCCGCATAGGCAAGCTGCGGTGCCACTTCATCAGAGACGTTTTGCCAATCATCCTTATCCGTCAGGACCGCGCTGTCCTCCTCGCCCGTATCACCCAGGCGGTTGATGCTTCGAATGATCAACTCGTCGTCCGCGACGCCGGCCAGATAGGCTTCACCGAAGGTACCGGTGGCGACAGAGCTCCAGCGATCACCAGCTACAGTCAGCGGCTCGTCCCATTCATTGATGAAGCCATCCACGGTCTCGTTATCGCTGACGCCCGCGGCGAACTCGAGCCCGAACTGATAGGAGCGATCAAACCTCAGCTCAAACTGATCGTCCTCGGCATAGGGGTGCCCATTGCCGCTACCGTTATCATCCACCTCAACGCTGATGGAAAGCTCAGACTCTCCGGTGCCAAAACGCACTGGCAGGGAGCTGTCATTACCATCACGTGTCTCGCCATGATCATCGTCATCGAAGGTGAGGGTGACTCTCTCACAGACATCACCATCATCAGTTTCGTCTACACACTCGATTCCCGCCCACAGGGCTTCCCCGGTGTCATTGGTACGACTGAGGCTGACCGTCATGTCTCTTTCGGTATCCTGACCGGCCGTAACCACCAGCTCATCCAGGTCAAAGCGGGCATGCGGTGTGGTGTCTTCAATATCAATACTGTGATCCGAGATTGCCCCTTCCTCATCGAGGCTGGCCAGCCCCTCCGTGACCTCTTCCAGAATGACGTCGAAGGACTCTGTGTCTTCCGCCAGATCGTCATCAAACACCCAAACCGGAATGAAACAGCTGGTGATGCCCGGTTCAAAGGTCAGTACCCCACGCCCGAAACGGGCATCGCCTTCATCATCATCTTCGCCGGGCTTGGTGCCCTCTTCCACGTAGCGAATGTATTCCGGGGGTTCCGGGAACACAGAGCCCGATGCAACCATGTCGCGCCCGTCCGGACCACCGTCGAACACAAAATCTTCCCCGTAGATTGCTTTGTCCCGGTTGCCGGATGCGTACTCGCAGGGCTCGCCATTATTACCTTCGCCACAACGATCTCCGTCCGGCCCGACCACGGCCCGGGGGAAATCCTCCTGAACCCGGAACTTCACTGATACGGGCTCCACCGAGGGTTCGTTCAGCTGTACTTCAACCAGCGCGGGATAGGCCGTGTATTCCCTGTCCGCACGCTGGTATTCGGGATCACCAGAACCTGTGTCCGTGCGCAGCCGTCGGTGCTCAACCTCCGCCTCCCAGGTGTGGTCCATGTCCGGAAACTCGCACACCTCGTCATTCTGATCATCAAGGTCCGGTATCAGGGGCTCACCCTCGGTGATGGTGGCATCCTGAATCATCAGAGCGTTGTGCTTCACCTCGATGCTGAAGTCACCATCTCCCAGCAAGGCCCCATCCGTGCTGCTGATCTTGATGGAGTCGTAGGTGCCCACATCGGCTTCACCGCGATTGCCACCACTGATTCCCGGCTGACCCCGCAACACAATCCCGGGACGCGCTTTGTTGCTGGTCTCCTCAAGCGCGAGCCAGGACGGTGCGTTGGACAATGAGTAATTGAGCAGGTTGTCGCCGCCGTCGGCGCCAAAGTTATAGGAGTAATCGGCACCCAGGTAGGCTGTGGATGGCGGGGTGCCAAGCACCGTCGGTGCCTCCGGCGATTGACTGGTATCGCCACAGCCGCCAAGCAGCATGGCCAGCATGATGGAGGGCAGCAGGCACCGGCGGTGAGCCGGCATGCATTGCTTGAAGGTTTCCATTGTCACTGACGGCTCTCCCCTGCAGACCGGTGTCCGTTACCGGCCTATGTGCAGAACACAAGGCTGATTACAAAGGGTTATGGTCAGCTGTATGGTAGAGCATTCGGCAGGTGTTCAATCTGCGCTGGTTCTCAGATTGGTGGGCCGGGAGAGCGTTTTGTGACGCAGTCACGCTCCCGGGAGCATAGAGAGAAAATCCTCTTCATCAAGAACCGTCACGCCGAGCTTCTGCGCCTTGGTGAGCTTGGACCCGGCTGCCTCTCCGGCCACCAGAAAATCAGTACGCGCCGAGACACTTCCGGTGACCTTGGCGCCACAGGCCTCCAGGGCTTCCTTGGCCTGATCCCGGGAAAGTGCGCTGAGCGTTCCGGTGACGACGACGGTTTTGCCCGCGAAGGGCGAATCCGCCTCACCGGCCTGCGCCGGCGCCTGCGGTTCCACGCCGGCCTCCTGCAGTCGGGCGATGATGTCGCGATTATGAGGTTCGGCAAAGAAACCCCGAATGTGGCTGGCGACAATTGGACCAATGTCCTCAATCTCCTGGAGCTCCTCCTCGGTGGCGGCCATCAGCGCATCCAGACTGCGGAAGTGCCTGGCGAGCGCTTTGGCCGTGGCTTCTCCCACCTCACGGATCCCCAGAGCATAGATGAGCCGGTGCAGTTCCGGCTGACGGGTAGCGGCAATGGCGTCCACCAGATTACCGGCGGATTTCTCCCCCATGCCCTCCAGCGTCACCAGATCCGAGACCCGAAGATGGTAAAGGTCAGCAATGGTCTCAACCATGCCCTCATCCACGAATACGTTGACCCAGCGCTCCCCCAGCCCCTCAATGTCCAGAGCCCGGCGGGAGCCATAGTGGCGTATGGCCTCTTTGCGCTGCGCCGGGCAGAACAGCCCGCCCGAGCAGCGTGCCACTACTTCACCTTCCGGCTGATCAACGGCAGAGCCACAGGCCGGACAGGCTTCCGGTGGCGTCACGCTCAAGGCATCCTCCGGACGCTTCTCGGTCAGCACTTTAACCACCTGGGGGATGACGTCCCCTGCCCGTCGGATCATGACGCTATCCCCCACGCGCAGATCCAGACGTCGGATTTCGTCCATGTTGTGCAAGGTGGTGTTGCTTACGGTGACACCGCCGACAAAGACCGGGTCCAGCCGAGCTACAGGCGTAATGGCGCCGGTACGGCCCACCTGGAACTCTACGGAGCGCACCCGTGTCGTGACCTCCTGGGCCGGAAACTTGCTGGCGATCGCCCAGCGCGGCGCTCTGGAGACGTAGCCAAGGCGCTGCTGCAGCGCTATGTCATTGACTTTGAAAACGATGCCGTCAATCTCGTACGGCAGCTCATCACGCCGTTGCAGCAAATCATCGTAGTAGTGAATGCAGTTTTCTATACCGGAAACCAGCTTGGCCTCGGGGCTGATGCGCAGCCCCCAGTCCCGCAGCCGCCGCAGCTGTTCAAAGTGCTCACCCGGCAGCCAGTCGCCTTCCGGCACGGCCGCGCTGTAGCAACAGATCTCAAGCGGACGGCTGGCGGGAACCCGGGGGTCTTTGTTGCGCAGGCTGCCGGCGGCGGCATTGCGCGGATTGACGAAGGTCTTTTCGCCGCGTCCGGCCAGGGATTCATTCAGTTGCTCAAAGGCCGCGCGGGGCATGTAGACCTCGCCCCGAACCTCCAGTTCCGGTGGGTGGTTCGAGCCGTAAAGCCGCAGGGGCACCGACTGTATGGTGCGCACATTGGCGGTAATGTCCTCACCGCTGTAGCCATCGCCCCGGGTCGCCCCGCGATAGAGCTTGCCGTCACGGTAGAGCAGACTTACTGCCAGCCCGTCGAGCTTGGGCTCACAGGCATAGTCCACGCCCTCTTCCCGGCCAAGACGCTCACGCACGCGCCGGTCAAAGTCCCGCAACTCGTCGGCACTGAAGGCGTTGTCCAGCGACAGCATGGGGACGCGGTGAGGCGCTTGCTCAAAGAGGCTTGCGGGAGTAATGCCAACACGCTGGGTGGGCGATTCCGGGGTAATCAGTTCCGGGTGGCGGGCTTCCAGTTCCTGGAGTTCACGCAGCAGACGATCATACTCGTCGTCCGTGATTGCCGGATCATCCAGCGCATAGTAGCGGTAGTTGTGATGCTCGATCTGCTGACGCAGAACTTCAATGCGCGCCGTTTCGGATGAGTCGCTACTGCGGCCAGCTGTCACGGTCTCCGTCACCCCTCAGTTTCTGACAAAACGCTGTTTACGCTCGAACTCCCGGATCCGTTGGCGGCAGTGCTCAATGGTCTGGGCGGTCATCACACTGCGGTTTTCGTCCTTGAGTTCGCCGCCGAGGTTACGCACTACCGTCTGCGCCGTCTCCATCATGAAATCAAACGCCTGGATGGAATCGGTGGGGCCTGGCAGGCTCATGAAAAAGCTGATGCCCGGCGTCTGCAGCTGCTCCATCTCCTCAGGGTGGAAAGTGCCCGGTGCCACAGCATTGGCCGCACTGAACTGGACCGGTGTGCGCGTGTCCGGCTCTTCATGGCGGTGGTAGATGCCAAGATCGCCGTACTCCATGCCACAGGCCTCAAGCAGCTTGCGCAGCTGAGGTCCGGCAAAGTGCTCTTCCTCGCTCCGACAATGCACATTGATGACGATGACCTCCTTGGCTTCAGGACGGTTAGCGCCGGCTGCAGGCTGCTCTTCGGGTGCGGATGTTTCAGCGCCACCACGGTCCCAGGCGCCTCCGGGCGGGGCTTCCGCTTGCTCGTGATCCGAGCCCCCCTGGGTTCCGGTAGCGCCGTCACGGATGCGCTGCCAGATGGCGCGGGCGCTGAAAGTATTGCTACTGCCCTCCTCCGCCGTTGGCTGAGGCTCGGCCCAGTCTTCGCGCTCTGCCGTGAGTCCGTTGTCAGCGGGAGCAGCGGGTTTTTCCCTCTCAGGCTCCATTGAATCTGCCGAACGCACGCGAACATCGCCGACAATACCGTCATCATCAGCAACCGCGTCTCCATCCTCAATCGGTGGAGTATCCTGAACGGGTGACTCCTCAGCCGTCGCCGGTTCCCACTCAGGCGTCTCTGAGACAGGCGGCTCTTCCACGGCACGGGCTGGCTTCGCATCCCACGCTGGCTCTTCCGGCACGAGCGGCTCTTCGGGTGCTTCCATCTCCCGGGCGGGTTCACTATGGCTTCCGGTGCTGACCACCCGGGCTCCGCCCGTTGGCAGCTCAGGATTATAATCATCGTCCACCGGACTGTGGCCAATGTCGCCACCGCCCATGCCCTGGGAGATTTCCCAGGAATCGAGACGCGCCCGGCGCATTCGCCGTATCCCATCGATGACCACCCCGAGGATGACCAGCGCGCCAATCACAATCAGCCACTCTCTCAGACTCATAGCCGCGTTCCGCCCCTCATCCTTTCAGCCACACGCATCCTGTTGTTCCTTTTTCCCTTTTCTTTTAATCGGTCACTCTATGCAATGACCCGTGTCAATACAATGCTTCACGCCGCTCAACTGCCCGCAAGTTCAGCCGCCTCTTCGACATCCACGGAAACCAGCCGGGAAACCCCCGGTTCGTGCATGGTAACGCCCATCAGCTGGTGACTGAGTTCCATGGAGATCTTGTTGTGTGTGATGTAGATGAACTGTACGTGTTCGCTCATCTCCTTAACCATCCGCGCATAGCGCCCCACGTTGGCATCATCCAACGGCGCATCCACCTCATCCAGCATGCAGAACGGGGCCGGGTTGAGCTGGAAGATGGAGAACACCAGCGCAATGGCGGTCAGCGCTTTTTCACCGCCGGACAGCAGGTGGATGGTGGTGTTCTTTTTGCCCGGGGGGCGGGCCATGATGGCAACACCGGTTTCAAGCAGGTCCTCGCCAGTGAGTTCCAGATGGGCGCTGCCCCCGCCGAAGACCCTTGGAAAAAGGTTCTGCAGCCCCTGATTGATCTGATCGAAGGTCTCGCGGAAACGGGTCCGGGTCTCCTTGTCGATACGGCGGATGGCTGACTCAAGGGCATCCAGCGCTTCCTGCAGATCCTGGTTCTGTTCATCAAGGTAGGTCTTGCGCTCACTCTGGACCCGGTATTCGTCGATGGCCGCCAGGTTGATGGCGCCCAGGCGCTGGATGCGGTTGCCAATCTTTTTCAGTTCCTCATCCCAGGCCTCTTCGCTCGCCTGGTCCGGCAGGCCCTGAAGCACCTGCTCCAGATCCATTTCCAGCTCCCGGAGCTGCTCCAGATACTGCTCGCCTTTGAGCTGCAGGGCCTGGGCTTCCATTCTCAGCTTTTCCAGCCGCTCACGGGCTTCCTGGACCTGATTCTCGGCTTTGACCCGTGACTCCTCGCGTTCACGCACTTTCTGGTCAATGTCCTCCAGCGCGTCCCGGGCCTCGCTGAGCTTCTCCTCTTCCTGAACGCGACGATCCAGTAGCCCTTCCAGCTCGAGCTCAAGATCCTGAATCGGCCCTTCGGCCGATTCCCGGCTCTCCTGCAGCATTTCTATGCGCTCATCGAGACGCTCTCGCTGCAGACGCATACGCTCGAGCGTCTGCTTGAGCCCTTCCTGCTGGTTTTTCAGGGTCTGTACCTGAAGCTGAAGCTGGTGGCTGTGATCGCGATCATGGCGGGCCTGTTGGCGCAGCCGGTCGAGCTGTTCACGCACCTCGTCCCTTTCGGCAAGCAGCTGTTCCTTCTGGTCCGCATTGTCGCCCATCCGATCCATGGCTTCCTGCCAGATGGCCCGGGAAGACTCGAGTTTCTCCGTTTCCTCGGCCTCGCGCTCGTTCAGATCGCGCAGTTCCTCAACAATGCCATCCAGCCGCGACTGGATCTGTTCCGTGCGGGCGCGATGGGCTTCCAGCGCGGACCCGGCCTTACTGAGCGCCTGACGGGCCGCGGCCAGCTCATCCCGAGCCTCGGACAGTGCGGCTTCTGTGTCCTCACGTTCCTCTCGCAGGTCCTGCAATTCCGCCTGGGTGGACTCAACCACCTCCTGGACCTGCTCCACCTCAGCATTGAGCGCTTCCACCTGTTTCTGGCGCTCAATCACACCCGTGCCATCCGATTCACCCACGGGCATGCGCAGCCACTGTGACCCGACCCAGACACCCTCTGGCGTAATCAGACTTTCGTGGGCGGCCAGCGCACTGCGTCGAGCCAGGGCCTCTTCCAGATCCTGTGCCAGGTAGACCCCGGCCAGCAGGCTGGCAGCGCCGCCGGCTTCACTGACGCGTGCCAGCAGGCTCTCGGGCGGAGCCTGGTCTGGGGACTGTGTCTGATCCACCACTGACAGCCCGGCGGGCGCCGAGCTCAGCGTCTCCGCGCTGAGTTGCCCGGCTGGCATGCACAGGGCCTGGGAAGCCGTACCCAGAACCGACTCAAGCGCTTTTTCCAACCCTGTTTCCACCTGAATGCGCTGAGCCAGCCTGGGATGCTGCTCCCAGCCTTTGTCCTGCAGCCATTGACGCAGGGCCTCATCGTTGTCGCCGAGCTGATCCTCAAGCAGCGCCTGCTGCGAGGCGAGGCGCCCTTTCAGCGTCTGCAGCTCGTCGCGCTTGTCACTGAGGCTGACCTCCAGCGACTCAATGCGCCCACGACGCTGCTCAAGCTGCTCACTGAGCTCATCAACCCGCTCCTGCCATTGCTCGCTACGGGCCTGTTGCTGCTCCTGCTCTTCGGCCAGCCCGGCTTCTTCTTCGCTGTCGATCTTGCTGTCGAGTAGCTGCTTCTCTTCTTCGAGTTTCTGGCGGCGTTCGCGCAGATTGAGCAGCGTGTCCTCGGCGGCTTTGATCCGTGACTGCTCCACCTCGGCATTCTGGCGATCCTCGGCTGAGCGCTGGCTGAAATCTTCCCAGCGCTGCTGCCAGTCCACCATGCGGCTTTCCGCTTCATTAAGCTGTTCACTGGATTCCTCGGCCCGGGCCGCAGACTCCTCCAGATCCGGTTCCAACTCCTCCAGTTCAGCCGACACGCCGGCCAGTTTCTCTTCGTCCTGCTCTACCTCGCGGACGATTTCCAGTCGGTTGTTGCGGGCCTGCTCCAGCTCCCGCGCCGCCTGGCGGGCATTCTCACGCTGGTTGTTCAGGTTCTGCTCTACCCGCGCGATCTCGGCACCGGCTTCATAGTAGCGGCCCTGAGCCTGATTGAAGCGATCAGAGCGGTCGCTGTGGTCCTGGCGCAGGGTTTCCAGCTCGGTCTCCAGCGACACGCGGGCACTGAGCGCCTTCTCCTGGGCCAGTTCCGCCTCGCCGATGGCATCGCGGTGACTCTGCAGTGAGGCGTCCAGGTTCTTCCAGCGCAATGCCGCCAGCTCGGCCTGCTTCTGACGCTCGTCCTGTTTGAAAGCCTTGTATTTCTCAGCCGCATCCGCCTGTTTCTGGAGGTGCTCCAGCTGCCGCTCAAGCTCATCGCGCAGGTCTGTGAGACGTTCAATGTTCTCCAGTGTGCGGCGCATGCGGTTTTCGGTTTCTCGGCGTCGCTCCTTGTAACGTGAAATGCCCGCCGCTTCTTCGATGTAGTTGCGCAGCTCCTCGGGCTTGGCCTCGATCAGCCGCGAAATCATACCCTGCTCGATGATGGCGTAACTGCGCGGGCCCAGACCGGTGCCGAGGAACAAATCGGTAATGTCACGACGGCGGCACTTTGCCCCGTTCATGAAATAATCAGACTGCCCTTCCCGAGTGACCCGTCGCTTGACGGAGATTTCATTGAAACGACCGTATTCACCCGGCGCGGTGCCGTCACTGTTATCAAACACCAGCTCAATGGAGGCCTGCCCCACGGGTTTACGCGAGTTGGAGCCGTTGAAGATGACATCGCTCATGGCCTCACCGCGCAGGTATTTGGCGGAGCTTTCACCCATGACCCAGCGTACGGCATCAATGATGTTGGATTTGCCGCAGCCGTTGGGGCCGACCACGGCGGTCATGTTGCCGGGGAAGGGAACCGTGGTGGGATCCACAAAGGATTTGAAGCCGGCGAGCTTGATGGATTTGAGTCGCATGGGCCGCCGCGCTCAGGAAATCGTTTCAGTGGAGGAGTTGCTCTGCTTCGACAGCGCCTTCAGCACGGTCTGGCGCTGACGCTCTCCAAACTCACGAATCATGCGGGCAACCTCCGCGTAATCACCCTCGGCGATGTGGTCGAAGACCTGGCCAAAGAAGGCGTCGGTGGCTTCCGCCTGGTCGCGGTACTGCTCCAGTGCGAGATAATAGGTGCGACTCAGTGCCGGGCGGAAGTTCTCCAGCGTTTCCTCAAGATAGGGGTTGTTCACAATGGGGTAGCACAGGCGCATGACCTCAAATCCCTTCTCGGTGATTTCCTGGGTCGTGGCATCTCTGGCAACCATGCGCTTGCGCATTGTCCGAACACTCTCCGTGAGCGGCTTCAGGTTTTCCTGGGTGCGGTTTTCAATCAGCTTCTCGGCGAGCATCAGAATCAGATGGACATAGATGTCGTAGAGATTGTTCACAAGCTCCGGGGTCAGTATTGAAACCACAGCACCCTTGCGCGGGTAAATCTCAATCAGGTGTCGTCGCTCGAGAATCAGCAGTGCCTCGCGCACCGAACCCCGGCTCACATCCAGATCCCCGGCCACCTTCAATTCCTGGACACGCTCTCCCGGCCGCATATGGCCAGTGATGATCTGCTGTCCGAGATGCTGGGCAATCTGTTCTGAGAGACTTTCCGGTGCTTGAAATCGCATAGTCGCGCCCTGGTACCCTGATTGGAGCCACGGCATTCTAGCACATAGCCTGAGCCAATCGACACGAGCCACCTTGCCATTGATTAACGGGAGCATGGAGGCGACAGTTTTTTGCCGTTCCGGCAAAACCTCTCCCCACTCAACCTTAATAAAAGTCTTTAAAGAATTGTTTTATATTTATTTTAAGTTACTGGCATTTTTTATGCTTCTACCTGGGCCACGAGACCAGTTGCCTTAGCGGGGCCAATCAATGGCGAAGTCCAACAATACTGCGAAAACCGTCGATATCCGAAAAACGCGAGCGATCGCTCAACACCTGAATTGGATCGAGGAATGGCACAACAGCGATAACCGGTTCGTGGTGCTGTCCAATCGACTGCATCAGACGCTGGATATCAACCGGATGCTGGACCTTTTCGCCGAGGAGGTACAGGAGGTCGTCTCATTCGAATCGCTTTCCTACCGCAAAAGCCGCAGCGGCGGCGATTTTGGTTACATACAGGGCTCCGGTGGCCCACACCATTGCTGCTACAACCTGAAACTTCAGGGCCAGGAGCTGGGCTCACTGCGCCTGGACCGGCGTCAGCGCTTCAGCGAGGATGAGCTTATGGTGCTGGAGCAGTTCATTGGCATTCTCGTCCAGCCACTACGCAATGCCTGGCGATATCAGGACGCCGTCGAAGCAGCAATGACAGACGACCTGACGGGGCTGGGTAATCGTCGGGCCATGGAAAGTGCACTGGAGCGTTCAACCGAAATGGCACACCGGTATGGGCAGCCGTTGTCACTGCTGCTTTGTGATCTGGACCATTTCAAACGCGTCAATGACACTCTGGGCCACACCTATGGCGATGAGGTACTGGCTCAGGTGGGACAGCTTATTGCCGACAAGATCCGAACCTGCGACCAGGGCTTTCGTTTTGGCGGGGAGGAGTTCGCCATTCTGCTGCCCAACACCGGGAACAACTGCGCCCATCAGGTCGCGGAACGGATTCGCCACTCCATTGCGGAACACGATCCCGGGGATGATAGCCAGAAGATTCCGGTTACCGCCAGCATCGGCATTGCAACCCTGGCAGACCGACAATCCGCCGGGGACTTGGTCGCTACGGCGGACGATCTGCTCTACAGCGCCAAGAATCAGGGTCGCAACCGGGTGATCACCGAAGAAAACATACCCCTTTCAACGGGTTGAGCGTCGCCGGCCACCAGGCCTGCCTTTTTCGGCCGGTTTAAGCTTCTTGCCCGGGTAAGGGCCCTTTTTCTGCTTCTTGCGCCGGAACTGATGTGCCTCTTCCGGGGTTTTGGCGGTAACGGGTACCGATTCGAGCCCTACCGTTTCACTCAGGGTATCCACGTCTGCCTGTTCCAGCTCCTCCCAGCGCCCAACGCTGAGCCGACTCGGCAGAAAAACCGGGCCATAGCGCACCCGCTTCAGCCGTGAAACCTGCACCCCCTGGGATTCCCAGAGGCGCCGCACTTCCCGGTTACGCCCCTCCATAATGGCAACGTGGAACCAGTTGTTGAGGCCATTACCCCCGGAAAAGACGATATCGGAGAAGCGGGCCTCACCGTCCTCAAGCTGCACACCCTGAACCAGCCGGTTGAGCATCTCCTCGCCCACTTCTCCGTATATGCGCACGGCGTATTCCCGATCGACCTCCCAGGAGGGATGCATCAGGCGGTTGGCCAGTTCGCCATCCGTGGTGAACAGAATCAGCCCGGTGGTGTTGATGTCCAGACGGCCCACAGCAATCCAGCGCTGCCCCTGCAGCTTCGGCAGGCGCTGGAATACCGTTGGCCGGCCTTCCGGGTCATTGCGCGTGGTCACCTCGCCTTCCGGCTTGTTATAGACAATGACCCGGCGCGAGGGCCTGTCCAGACTGGACAGGTTCAGGCTCTTGCCATCCAGAGTCACGCTGTCCTCGGTGGTAATGCGGGTGCCCAGCACGGCTTTCTGGCCGTTCACCTCCACCCGCCCTTCGGACATCATGGTCTCAATGGCTCGGCGTGAACCGTAGCCGGCCCGGGCGAGCATCTTCTGGAGACGCTCACCCTGTTGACTGGTATCGCCGGTGGCGGAGGTGTCGTTCTCATTCGTCATTCTGTGTATCTCCGCTTTCGGGCGTTATATCGTCGGCATTGTGCTCATCGAGGGCCAGCTCTTCCTGCAGCCGGTCCTCAACCTCCCGGCCGATGGTCTCAAGATCGCGGATCTCGGACAGTGGCGGCAGCTCTTCAAGGGATTGTAGATTGAAATAGTCCAGAAACTGTTTGGTCGTGGCGTACATGGCCGGGCGCCCCGGCACATCACGGTGCCCGACCACCCGTACCCACTGTCGATCCAGCAGGGTGCGGATAATCCCGGAGCTGACGGTCACACCCCGCACCTCCTCAATGTCACCACGGGTAATCGGCTGGCGATAGGCGATCAGTGCCAGGGTCTCGAGAATGGCCCGGGAATACTTCTGCGGTTTTTCCTCCCAGAGTTTTCCCACCCAGGGGGAGACCTCCTCGCGCACCTGAAAGCGGTAGCCGCTGGCCACCTTCTTCAGCTCATAACCATGGCCCTCACAGGCCAGCTCAATACGCGAGATCACATGCTCAATTACGGTCCGGCTGGGCTGTTCCTCCTCCTGGAACAGCTGCTGCAGCTGTTCCACGGACAGGGGTCTGCCTGAGGCCATCAGAGCCGCTTCCACTACCTTGTATACCAGCTCCAGGCTGTCGTCGCTCACACTTGCCTTCCCATTCTTTGCGGTTTTCAGGTGCTGCCCCGGGCGCGAAGATGCAGTGGTGACAGGGGCTCGGTCTGCACCACCTCGACCAACTGCTCGCGGATCAGTTCCAACATGGCAATAAACGTCACCACCACACCCAGGCGCCCTTCCTCCGGGTTGAACAGCGACTCGAAGGTAACAAACTGCTCCGAGGGCAGCGCCTCCAGAATGTCGGACATACGCTCACGAGTGGACAAGGTTTCCCGTTCCACATGGTGGCTTTCAAACATATCCGCCCGGACCAGGACCTCACGCAATGCCAGAAGCATTTCGCGCAGATCCACTTCGGGATGTACCTGCTGCTCGGGGATCTTCGGCACACTGATACTGGCCAGATGGAAATCCCGGTCCTGCCGGGGCAGAGTGTCTATGTCTTCGGCGGCTGTCTTGAACCGCTCATACTGCTGCAGTCGACGGATCAGCTCGGCCCTGGGATCAGTTTCCTCGTCCTCAGTCTCCGTCTGGCGAGGCAGCAGCATGCGGGACTTGATCTCCGCCAGAGTCGCAGCCATCACCAGGTACTCCGCGGCCAGCTCAAAACGCATGGCCTCCATCAGTGTGATGTAGTCGATGTACTGATCGGTGATGGCGCTGACGTCCACATCCAGAATGTCCATGTTCTGGCGCCGGATCAGATACAGCAGCAGATCCAGTGGCCCCTCAAACGCATCAAGGAAGACCTCCAGTGCATCCGGCGGGATATAAAGATCCTGAGGCACGTCATGCAGAGGCTCGCCGGCAACCCGAGCCAGGGCCTCCTGCTTTTCGTCATCCGCCACTTCGGTGGTGACGGCTTCATCGGCGTGCCCTTCAGCGGTCATCGGCGGTATTCCAGCCCCATCACACGACGGACTTCCTGCAGCGTATCCCGCGCCGCAGTGCGCGCCTGCTCACAGCCTTCGTCAATGATCGAGCGCACCAGATCCGGGTTGCCCTCATACTCCTTTGCCCGGTCACGGAATACTTTCTGCTCGGCGATGACCTTCTCCTCCAGCGGCTTTTTGCAGTCAAGACAGCCAATGCCGGCATTGCGACAGCCTTCCTGCACCCACTCCCTGGTCGAGTCATCCGAATAGATGTCATGGAGCTTCCAGACCGGGCATTTGTCCGGATCACCCGGGTCGCTGCGACGCACCCGGGCCGGGTCGGTCTGCATGCGGCGGATTTTCTGGCTGACCGAATCCGGCTCTTCCCGCAGCCCAATGATGTTGTTGTAGGACTTGGACATCTTCTGCCCATCCGTGCCCGGCAGCTTGGCTTCCGGCGTCAGCAACTCCTGGGGTTCCGGGAGAATGACCTTGCCACCGCCCTCAATGTAGCCGTAGAGACGCTCACGGTCACCAATGGAGATATTCTGCTGCTCCTTGAGTAGCGCCCGAGCCGTATCCAGCGCCTCATCATCACCCTGCTCCAGATAGCGTCGACGCAGGGTACGGTAGAGCTTGGCGTTTTTCTTGCCCATCTTCGCGATGGCCGCTTCCGCCTGCTCCTCAAAGCCGGGGTCGCGGCCATAGAGATGGTTGAAGCGCCGGGCAATTTCCCGGGTGATCTCAATGTGTGAGACCTGGTCTGCGCCCACCGGAACCTGACCGGCGCGATACATCAGGATATCCGCGCTCTGCAGCAGCGGATAACCCAGAAACCCGTAAGTGGCCAGATCCTTTTCCTTGAGCTTCTCCTGCTGGTCCTTGTAGCTCGGCACGCGTTCCAGCCAGCCCAGCGGCGTGATCATCGAAAGCAGCAGATGCAGCTCGGCATGCTCGGGCACTTTGGACTGGATGAACAACGTGGCCGAACCCGGATTGACCCCGGAGGCCAGCCAGTCAATGACCATATCCCAGACGCTGCTTTCAATATCCAGCGGATCCTCGTAATGGGTGGTCAGTGCGTGCCAGTCGGCCACGAAGAAGAAACACTCGTACTCGTGTTGCAGCCGGACCCAGTTGCTCAGAACGCCGTGGTAATGGCCCAGATGAAGACGGCCCGTGGGGCGCATTCCCGAAAGCACACGCTGCTGGGATTCAACGGAAGTCAAAAAGTGTCTCCTCAGTGATTGGGGTTGGTCGCCCGATTATACGCCGGGAATCGGCCGAGGTTAACCAAACGCAAAAAGCCGGCCCCAGACGGGACCGGCTCTGTCCTCAGCAACACCCGGAAGCAGGCTTACCAGCCGGTGACTTCCTTCAGTGCCTTGCCAATATCAGCCAGGCTGCGGACCGTCTTGACGCCAGCATCCTGCAGGGAGGCGAACTTCTCATCCGCCGTGCCCTTACCGCCGGCGATGATGGCACCGGCATGGCCCATACGCTTACCAGGAGGCGCCGTAACACCGGCAATGTAGGAAACCACCGGCTTGCTGACGTTCTCCTTGATGAAGGCCGCCGCTTCTTCCTCGGCCGTGCCACCGATCTCGCCGATCATGACAATGGCTTCGGTCGCCGGATCCTTTTCAAACAGTTTGAGCATATCGATGAAGCTGGAGCCGGGAATCGGGTCACCACCAATGCCGACACAGCTGGACTGACCATAACCGTAGTCGGTGGTCTGCTTGACCGCCTCATAGGTCAGGGTTCCGGAGCGGGAAATGATACCCACCTTGCCCGACTTATGGATGTGGCCCGGCATGATGCCGATCTTGCTCTGATCCGGCGTAATCACGCCCGGGCAGTTCGGCCCGATCATAACCGCGCCTTTCTGATCCACGTATTCCTTGACGTAAAGCATGTCGATGGTCGGGATGCCCTCGGTGATGCACACGATCAGCTCAATGCCCGCGTCTGCCGCCTCGATGACGGCGTCCTTGCAGAACGGCGCTGGTACGTAGATCACCGTAGCCGTGGCACCGGTCTTGTTCACCGCTTCACGAACGGTGTTGAATACCGGCAGCCCGAGATGTTCGCTACCGCCCTTGCCCGGGCTGACGCCACCGACCATGTTGGTGCCGTACTCAATGGCCTGCTCGCTGTGGAAAGTACCCTGAGCGCCTGTGAAGCCCTGACAGATGACTTTGGTGTCCTTGTTGATCAATACGCTCATGCTTCACCTCCGGCTGCAGCTACGACTTTCTCGGCGGCTTCGCTCAGCGAGCTGGCTGCAATGATGTTCAGACCGCTGTCAGCCAGTTTCTTTCGGCCGTTCTCGGCATTGTTGCCTTCCAGGCGCACCACCACGGGTACGTCCACTCCAACTTCCTCAACAGCACCGGTGATGCCTTCCGCGATCATATCGCAGCGCACAATGCCGCCGAAGATGTTGACCAGAACGGCCCTGACCGTCTTGTCGGAGAGGATGATCTTGAACGCTTCGGCCACACGCTCTTTGGTGGCGCCACCGCCCACATCCAGAAAGTTGGCAGGCTGGCCGCCGTGGTGCTTGATGATGTCCATGGTGCCCATGGCCAGGCCAGCGCCATTGACCATGCAGCCGATGTTGCCATCCAGCGCCACGTAGTTGAGGTCCCACTCGGCAGCGTGAGCTTCACGCTCGTCTTCCTGGGACAGGTCCCGCATCTCCGCAAGCTGCTTCTGACGATACAGTGCGTTCTCATCGGCGCCGACTTTGGCGTCCAGGCAGTGCAGATCCCCGGTGTTGGTGATGACCAGCGGGTTGATCTCGATCAGCGCCAGATCCTTGTCCTCGAACAGTTTCGCCAGACCCAGAAAGATCCTGGTGAACTGCTTGATCTGATCGCCTTTCAGGCCCAGACCGAAGGCCAGCTCACGGGCCTGGTAGGGCTGCGCACCAACCAGAGGATCGATGGGTGCCTTGAGGATTTTCTCCGGCGTCTCTTCCGCGACCTTCTCAATCTCAACACCGCCTTCGGTGGAGGCCATGAACACGACCCGGCGCGTGCCCCGATCAATCACGGCACCCAGATAGAGCTCGTCGGCGATATCGGTCAGCGATTCCACCAGAATGCTGTTGACCGGCTGGCCCTTTTCATCGGTCTGGAAGGTCACCAGACGCTGGCCCAGCCACTGATCGGCAAAGGCGCGGATTTCATCCCTGGATTTGGCCAGCTTGACGCCGCCGGCTTTACCCCGGCCTCCGGCGTGAACCTGAGCCTTGACCACCCAGCCGTCACCGCCAATTTTATCCGCAGCTGCTACCGCATCTTCGGCGTTTTCGCAGGCAAAGCCTTCGGATACGGGCAGTCCGTAATCAGCAAACAGTCGCTTGCCTTGGTATTCGTGCAGATTCATAGATCACAACCTGTGTTTGTCAGTGGAAACCGGTTACTTTTTCTTGCGCCGGTTAGCCTTGTGAATGGCCATGCCGTCGACCCCTAATGCAGCCTCATGGACGGATTCCGAGAGCGTCGGATGGGCAAAGCAGGTCAGCGCCAGATCTTCGGCACTGGAGCCGAATTCCATGGCAATAACGCCCTGGGCGACGATCTCCGAAGCCTGATGGCCAACCACGTGCATACCCAGAATGCGGTCGGTCTTCTCATCAGCGATGATCTTGACCATACCTTCCGTTGCATTGGCGGCCATGGCCCGGCCATTGGCGGCAAAGGGGAAAGAGCCGACCTTGTAGGCCTCGCCTTCCGCTTTGAGTTCTTCTTCGGTCTGGCCGACCCAGGCCAGTTCCGGATGGGTGTAGATGACATTGGGGATGCAGTTGTAGTTGACTTCCGTCGCCTTCCCGACGATTCGGTCAACGACCATCACACCCTCTTCCGAGGCTTTGTGAGCCAGCATCGGGCCGCGCACCACATCGCCCACGGCGTAGATGCCCGGAACGTTGGTCTGACACTCGTCATCGACAAAGACGAAACCACGCTCGTCCATGTCCACACCGCTGTCAGAGGACAACAGTTTTTCCGTATTGGGCGTGCGGCCCACGGCAACGATCAGCTTGTCGCACTTGAGTTCCTGTTCGTTGCCGTCAGCGTCCTGATAGGTCACATAGACCAGATTGCGCTTGATTTCGGTCTTGGTCACCCGGGCCTTGAGCTTGATATCCAGGCCCTGCTTTTTGAAGTGCTTAAGCGCATCCTTGGCAATGGTCTGGTCAACACCACCGAGGAAGGTCTCCTGAGCTTCCAGGACTGTAACTTCAGAACCCAGCCGGGACCAGACGCTGCCCAGTTCCAGACCGATGACACCAGCACCGATCACACCCACCCGCTTGGGCACCTCATCAAATTCCAGGGCCCCGGTGCTGTCGACGATCTTGCCTTCAGTCAGCGGTGCCGGCGGAATCTCAATGGGACGAGACCCGGTGGCGATGATGATGTTGTCGGCACCGTAGGTGGTTTTCTCACCCTTGGCGTCGGTCACCTCAACCTGCTTGCTGTTGAGTACCCGACCCCAGCCGTGGATGGAGGTCACACCATTGGCCTTGAACAGCCCGGCAATGCCACCGGTCAGATTGCTCACAATCTCATTCTTGTTCGCCATCATTTTGGGAACGTCCACGTCCAGGCCACTGACTTTCAGGCCCTGCTTTTCGAAACCGTGCTTGGCTTCCTCATACTTGTGAGACGTTTCCAGCAGCGCTTTTGAGGGGATACAGCCCACGTTCAGGCATGTGCCACCCAGCACCTGATTCTTCTTTTCGTCCTGCCAGCCTTCAATGCAGGCCACTTTGAGTCCCTGCTGTCCGGCACGAATCGCGGCAACGTAACCGCCGGGGCCGGAGCCAATGACTATAACGTCGTATTTATCGGACATAGTGTTTTCCGCTTCCTGATGAACCTGAATGCAACTTTAAACGTCGATGAGAATCCGCGCGGGATCTTCCAGCAGTTCCTTGATGGTAACCAGGAACTGGACCGCTTCCTTACCATCGATCATGCGATGGTCATAGGACAACGCCAGATACATCATGGGCAGCGCCTTGACCTCGCCATTGACTACCATGGGCCGCTCCTGGATCTTGTGCATGCCCAGGATCGCGGTCTGCGGCGGATTCAGAATCGGTGTGGAAATCAGTGAGCCGAAGATGCCGCCGTTGGTGATGCTGAAGGTGCCGCCGGTCATCTCTTCAATGGTGATCTTGCCATCACGCGCTTTGCTGCCGTATTCGTTGATGCCCTTCTCAACATCCGCCAGAGCCAGTGCGTCGGCGTCACGCAGTACCGGGACCACCAGTCCACGGTCCGTGGACACGGCAATGCCGATGTCCTGATAGCCGTGATAGACCATGTCATTGCCATCAATTGAGGCATTCACCGATGGGAAGCGCTTCAGCGCCTCAACCGCCGCCTTGACGAAGAAGCCCATGAAACCCAGCTTAACGCCGTGACGCTTCTCGAAGGAGTCCTTGTACTGCTGGCGAAGATCCATGATCGGTTTCATGTTTACTTCGTTGAAGGTTGTCAGCATGGCAGTGGTCTGCTGTGCCTCCACCAGACGCTCGGCAATACGCGCACGCATCCGTGTCATGGGCACCCGTTTGGAGGCCCGTGCGCCTTCCGGTGCCGTAGTGGCGGAAGGAGCGGAAGGAGCGGAAGCGGCGGCAGTATCCGCACCACCACCGGAGGCCGCCGCTGGCGCCTGTTCAGCCGCGCGAAGCACATCCTCTTTCAGGACACGCCCACCCTTGCCGGTGGCCTCGACCTTCGCCAGATCAATGTTCTTTTCCTCAGCCAGCTTTTTTGCAGCCGGACTGACAATGGCGTCATCGCCGGCAGGCTGCCCGCCGGTCTCAGCCGGTTTTTCCTCACTGGGCTGCGACTTGTCGGCCTCGGGAGCGGCCTCTTCACTGGCCTTGTCCGCTGAGCCGGAGGCGGCACTGCCGCTTTCACCTTCGGCGAACTTACCGATGACTTCACCGCTTCCAACGGTATCGCCCTCACCCTTGACGACTTCTTTGATCACGCCGTCGCTGGGTGCGACGACTTCAAGTACAACCTTGTCCGTTTCAATATCAACAATCAGCTCGTCACGCGCGCACTGTTCACCGGGCTGTTTGTGCCAGGTCGCGATCGTGCCCTCACTGACGGACTCTGGGAAGACGGGAGCTTTGATATCTGTGGTCATTGCAATTCCTTGAGTTCGGTTGCGCGTCAGGCCTGAAAGGCCTCGTCAACGAGTTGTTTCTGTTCCTGGGCATGCACACTGGCGTAGCCTGAGGCTGGCGCTGCAGAGGCTTGGCGTCCGGCGTACTGCAGATGCAGTCGCGGATTGAGCCGGTGCAGTGCCTGGCGCATGTGGTGCTGACTGCAGTACCAGGCTCCCTGGTTCATGGGCTCTTCCTGGCACCAGACGGCGTTTTTGATCTTCGTATAAGGCGCCAGCACCGCATCCAGATCGTCATGCGGGAACGGATAGAGCTGTTCGATGCGCACGATCAGGGTATCTTCACGGCCTTCGCTGCGCAGGCGCTCCAGAAGATCGTAGTACACCTTGCCGCTGCACAGGATCAGACGGGTGACTTTTTTCGGATCCGGCATTTCCTTGGGCGGCAGCACCGTGCGGAAGGTTCCCTCACACAGATCATCCAGTGAGGAAACGGCTTCCTTATGCCGTAACAGGCTCTTGGGCGTGAGCGCAATCAGTGGCTTGCGCAGCGGCCGCTTGACCTGTCGACGCAGCATGTGAAAGACCTGCGATGGCGTCGTTGGCACGCAGACCTGGATGTTGTGCTCAGCACACAGCTGCAGGAAACGCTCCAGACGGGCCGAGGAGTGTTCAGGCCCCTGCCCCTCATAACCGTGGGGCAACAGCATGGTCAGCCCGCACAGACGGGCCCACTTGTGCTCACCACTGGTGATGAACTGGTCAATGACCACCTGGGCGCCATTGACGAAGTCGCCGAACTGGGCTTCCCAGATGGTCAGTGTGGTCGGCGTGGTGGTGGCATAGCCGTACTCAAAACCCAGCACGGCTTCCTCTGAAAGCAGCGAGTCATAGATCTCAAATGCCGGCTGATTTTCCGCCACATGCTGAAGCGGCACATACTGGGAACCGTCTTTCTGGTGGTGCAGCACCGCGTGCCGGTGCGAAAAGGTGCCGCGCCCGGAGTCCTGACCGGAAAAGCGGATCGGATGCCCTTCCTGCAACAGCGTGGCGTAGGCCATGGTTTCCGCATACCCCCAGTTCAGCGGCATCGCCCCCTGGGTCATCTTACTGCGGTCTTCCAGGATCTTTTTCACCTGACGCTGGACACTGAACCCTTCGGGAATCTGTCCAAGCTGCTTGCCCAGGGCCTGCAGTGTTTTCATCGGCACACTGGTCTTGCACCTGGCGGTCCACTCGTGGCCGATGTAGGGCGTCCAGTCCACGTACAGGTCGGTATTCGGCTCTTTGACCAGAGCATCCACCACATGATCACCGTTATCCAGCTTGTCCCGGTAATCAACAGCGATCTGCTTGGCCTCATCGTCAGTGACCACGCCTTTCTCGGCCAGCTGCTTGACGTAGATTTCACGGGTGGTGGGATGGCTGCGGATCTTGTTGTACATCTCTGGCTGGGTGGTCGAGGGCTCGTCCGCCTCGTTGTGGCCGCGCCGACGGTAACAGACCAGGTCAATCACCACGTCCTGCTTGAATTCGTTACGGTAATCCATGGCGAGCTGGGTCGTGAACAGCACCGCCTCTGGATCATCGGCATTCACGTGCAGAATCGGTGCCTGCACCATCTTGGCCACATCCGTGCAGTACTCCGTGGAGCGGGCGTCCTGCTGGTGACTGGTGGTGAAACCAATCTGGTTGTTGACGATGATGTGAACCGTCCCGCCAATGCCAAAGCCTCGGGTCTGGGACATCTGCAGGGTTTCCATCACCACGCCCTGCCCGGCAAAGGCCGCATCACCATGAATCACGATGGGCAGTACCTTGTGCCCGTCGTTGTCGTCACGCCGTGTCTGGCGGGCACGTACTGAGCCGCTCACTACAGGGGTCACGATTTCCAGGTGAGACGGGTTGAACGCCAGAGCCAGGTGCACTTCCCCGCCAGGTGTCATGACGTTGGAGGAAAAGCCCTGGTGGTATTTCACATCACCGGAACCCTCATCCAGAGTGACCTTGCCATCGAACTCATCGAACAGGTCGCGCGGGTTCTTGCCCAGAGTATTGACCAGAATATTGAGCCGGCCCCGGTGGGCCATGCCAATCACCATCTCCTTGGCACCGTAGGAACCGCCGCGCTGGATCAGCTCATCGACACAGGGTGTCAGCGACTCGGCGCCCTCCAACCCGAAACGCTTGGTCCCGGGGTATTTGGAGCCCAGGTATTTCTCCAGACCCTCGGAGGCGTTGAGTCGCTCAAGCAGATGGCGGCGCGTCTTGTCCTCATATTCGGGATGGGACTTCACGGGCTCAAGGCGCTGCTGGAACCAGCGCTTCACCGTGGTGTCGACGATGTGCATGTACTCAGCACCAACCGTGCTGCAGTATGTGCGCTCCAACCCATCAATGATGTCGCGCAGCTTCATCCGCTCCTGACCGAAACACAGTGATCCCGTTTCAAACTCGGCATCCAGGTCTTCGTCTTCCAGCCCGTGGAAGCGATAGTCAAGATCCTGGACTTCAGGGCGTCTGCGGATGCCAAGCGGATCCAGCTGCGCTTTCTGATGGCCACGAAACCGATACGCGTTGATCATCTGCAGCACGCGGACCTGTTTTTTCTCGGCATCGGTTATGTTGGTTGCGCCCTGAGCGGGGGAATAGCGGCGCTGGTTCTGGGAGATGTGTCGAAACTGCTCGCGGATATCGCGGTGGGGAACGTCGGGGCGGTGGTCGCCGGAAACACCTGGAAGCTGGTCGAAGTACTTACGCCATTCTTCCGGCACCGAGTTTGGATCTTTCAGGTAGTTCTCAAACAGATCCTCAACATAGGCCAGATTGCCCCCCTGTAGGTGGGAGGTCCGCCACAATTGCTCCATTATGCTGTCATGCATTGCACTAGCTCGCCTTTATGACCGGGACGTCCAATCAGCTCGGCAGTCGCAACCTGTGCCTTGTGAGCGTCAGTTGCTGCCACCGGCTGCGCGCCTCGGGATTTCCGGGCGCACATTCTCTGTTGTTACGCTGCAGGGCCCAGTGGGGAGATTCCCCGTATGGGCACCTCCAGTGACGCAATATCAGGTGGTCCGCTGCATCAGCATGGTCCGGATATGACCAATCGCCCGCGTCGGGTTCAGACCCTTGGGACAGACGCTAACACAGTTCATGATCCCTCGGCACCGGAAAACACTGAACGGGTCGTCCAGATTGTCCAGGCGCTGCTCGGTCGCCGTGTCCCGACTGTCTGCCAGGAACCGGTAAGCCTGCAGCAGGCCGGCCGGGCCGATGAATTTGTCCGGGTTCCACCAGAAGGATGGGCAGGCTGTGGAACAGCATGCACACAGAATGCACTCATAGAGTCCATCCAGCTTCTCCCGGTCCTCCGGAGATTGCAGTCGCTCAATTGGCGGCTCGGGACTGTCGTTCAGCAGATAGGGCTGAACCTTCTCGTACTGGCGGTAGAAAATGGCCATGTCCACAACGAGGTCCCGCACCACCGGCAGACCGGGGAGTGGGCGAAGAACCAGCTTGGTGTCCTTCTTGCCCATCACTTCCGAGAGCGGCGTAACACAGGCCAGCCCGTTCCTGCCATTGATGTTCATGCCATCAGAACCGCAAACGCCCTCACGGCAGGAGCGGCGAAAGGCCATGCTGGGATCGGATTCCTTCATCAGGTGAAGGACATCCAGCACCATCGGATCCTGCCCCTCAGGGATATCCACTTCCACGTCCTGCATGTAGGGCGCCCGGTCGGTTTCCGGGTTGTACCGATAAACACTGACTAACATCGTGCCACCTCTTGTTAATACTTCCGGATGGTCGGCGGAAACGCTTCCATGGTCTGGGGCGCAAAGTTGACGCTACGCTTGCCCAGACTCTTCTCTGTCGGGAAGTACAGAGAGTGTTTCAGCCAGTTTTCATCATCACGTTCGGTGTAGTCATTACGCGCATGGGCGCCACGACTTTCCTTACGCTCTACCGCAGAAACGGCAGTCGCGTAAGCCACTTCGTAGAGGTTTTCCAGCTCCAACGCTTCCACACGGGCTGTGTTGAACGCGTTGCTGGTATCCTCAAGCTTGGTGTTTTTGATCCGCTCGCCGATCTCATCCAGCAGCTTCAGCCCCTTGTCCATGGGCTCACCGTCACGGAATACACCGAAGTACAGCTGCATTGTTTCCTGGAGGTCCTTGCGAACATCCGCAACCTTCTCTGTGCCTTCACCACTGTTGAGGCGATTCAGACGGGACATGGCCCGCTCGATATCACTCTCGCTCGCCTCCATGGCCTCGTGGCCTTCGTTCAGCTTCTTCTCAATCTGCAGCCCCGCAGCACGGCCAAAGACCACCAGATCCAGCAACGAGTTACCACCCAGCCGGTTCGCACCATGGACGGATACGCAAGCCGCCTCACCGCAGGCAAAGAGACCATCCACATACTGATCATTGCCGTCAGCGTCCTGCGTGATGGCCTGGCCACCGATATCCGTCGGCAGCCCACCCATCATGTAGTGACAGGTCGGAACAACCGGAATGGGCGCCTTCACCGGATCCACCCGCGCAAAGGTCCGTGACAGCTCGCAGATGCCCGGCAGACGCAGATTCAGTGTTTCCTCACCCAGGTGATCGAGCTTGAGCATGACGTGATCCTTGTTGGGACCACAACCACGCCCTTCCAGAATCTCCAGGACCATGGACCGGGCAACAACGTCCCGCCCGGCAAGATCCTTGGCGTTGGGTGCATAGCGCTCCATGAAACGCTCGCCCTCGGAGTTGATGAGGTAACCACCTTCACCGCGACAGCCTTCAGTCACCAGGGTGCCTGCACCGTGGATACCGGTCGGGTGGAACTGCCACATCTCCATGTCCTGGGCCGGGAAGCCGGCGCGCAGGGTCATGCCCAGGCCGTCACCGGTGTTGATCAGGGCGTTGGTGGTGGAGGAATAGATCCGCCCCGCGCCACCCGTGGCCATGACCGTCGCCTTGGACTTGATGTAAACGACTTCGCCACTTTCAATCTCGATGGCGATAACGCCAACCACCTGGCCCTTCTGGTTTTTCACCAGATCCACCGCATACCACTCATTAAGAAAGGTAGTACCGCCGCGCAGGTTAGCCTGATAAAGGGTATGCAGCAGCGCATGGCCGGTCCGGTCTGCTGCCGCGCAGGTCCGCGACGCCTGACCGCCCTTGCCATAATCCTTGGACTGACCGCCAAAGGGACGCTGGTAGATGCGCCCATTCTCAAAGCGGGAGAAAGGCAGTCCCATGTGCTCAAGCTCATAGACCGCACGGGGGCCAACCGAGCACATGTATTCGATCGCTTCCTGATCACCGATGTAATCAGACCCTTTGACGGTGTCATACATGTGCCAACGCCAGTCATCGTTGGGATCGGCACTGGCAATGGCGCAGGTAATGCCGCCCTGGGCTGACACGGTATGGGAGCGCGTTGGGAAGACCTTGGAAATACAGGCCGTGTTGATTCCCGATTGGGTCAGCTGCTGGGCCGCCCGCAGACCGGAGCCTCCGCCGCCGACAACCAGTGCATCAAAACTCATCGTTCTCAGATTAGACATGGTTTAAAGCCCCCAGAGAATCTGAACACCCCAGACGAGGTAAATAAACATGATCAGGCCACAGCCCGCCTGCACCAGAAAGCGCGGCGCGGTCGCCTTGATGTAATCGGTGGTAATGGTCCAGAGCCCAACCCAGGCGTGAATGCCCAGGCTGATCAGCGCCAGAAGGCTGAACACCCGCATCCAGGTCTGTTCAAAGAGTGCAGACCACTGCCCATAACCCAGATCCGGCGCGGCCACAACATAGCCGGCCAGAAATACGGTATAGAGTGCCAGGACAACGGCTGACACGCGCTGCATCAGCCAGTCGTAGGCGCCCGTACGACCGAGATTCGTTACACTTTTCACCATATCCAGACTCCCAGAAGCACAATGATGATGGCTGATACAATGAAGGTCAGCTTGGCACCCAGGCGCCCCCCTTCAAGGGTTTCGCCAATGCCCATGTCCATGATCAGGTGCCGGACACCCGCGACCAGGTGGTAGGCCAGCGCCGCCAGCGTACCCCACACGACCAGCTTCGCCAGGAAGTGGTCCATGAGGCCTGCGACCGCACTGAAGCCCTCCTCTCCTGAGAGAGAAACATCCAGGCCGTAAAGCAGAAACGCGATACCGACAAAGACAATGATCCCGCTGATCCGGTGAAGAATGGACGCAATGGCGGGCATGGGAAAATGGATGGTGCTGAGATCGAGATTGACTGGTCTGTTCGTCTTCACAGCTCTCTCACGCTCTTTGGAGGTGTTCCGGTGCTCTTCCGGCTTTGCCGGAACCCCTGGTGGATTATTTGTTGGATCGGACTGACACTGGTGCTTTCACCGGCCCTGCGGACCGTTGGCAAGGGAAGGAAAGTTCCGCCGACGTTGGCGAGCTCCCGTCTCCGGGCCTCGAATTATAGATACTGCCCCATGTAATTACAAACGCTTCAGAGATGCCCTTGCCTTATACCTTGGTCGGATTGACAAGCCGTTAACCCGCCGATATGTTCCGCTCCAGCCCAATGAAGGGACGTTTTACACAGATACGCAGGTCTTGGCGCTTTAGACCGTGACGACCGGGTGCCAGTTTTGCGATACTTGTGTCCGCTAACGCCGTACCCCTTCCCTGCTCCACGGGTTGAGCGGCATATTTCTGCGCCTTTGCAATGCCTGATATTGCTGAATTGACAGGAGAACACCATGTCCAACGAGAAAGCGACGCTTTCAGCCGGTGGCAAAACGTATGAACTCCCGGTTTATTCCGGCACGGTAGGACCTGACGTCATTGACGTACGGGGTCTGGTTCAGGACGGTTGGTTTACCTACGATCCAGGCTTCGTCTCCACGGCGGCCTGCGAATCCAAAATCACCTATATTGATGGCGCCAACGGTGTTCTCCTTCACCGCGGCTACCCGATTGAACAGCTGGCCAAGAACGCCGATTACCTGGAAGTCTGCTACCTGCTGCTCCACGGCGAACTGCCCAGCAAGGAAGAGAACGAGCGCTTCCGCCGCACCGTAAACAATCACACCATGATCCACGACCAGATGACCCACTTTTTCAAAGGGTTTCGTCGTGATGCGCACCCGATGGCGATCATGGTGGGTGTCGTAGGGGCACTGTCGGCCTTCTACCACGACACCATGGACATGACCAATGAAAAGGACCGGGAAGTAACCGCCTTCCGGCTCATCGCCAAGATGCCGACCATCGCGGCCATGTGCTACAAGTACTCCATCGGCCAGCCCTTCATGTACCCGCGTAATGACCTGAGCTATGGGGAGAATTTCCTCTACATGATGTTCGGCGTGCCCTGCGAGGAGTACAAGGTCAATCCGGTCCTGGCCAAGGCTATGGACAAGATCTTCATTCTCCATGCCGATCATGAACAGAACGCCTCCACCTCCACAGTCCGTCTGGCAGGCTCAACTGGCGCCAACCCCTTCGCCGTGATCGCAGCAGGCATTGCCGCACTCTGGGGCCCGGCTCACGGTGGTGCCAACGAAGCCGTACTGGACATGCTCAACGAAATCGGCGATGAATCCCGGGTTGAAGAGTGTGTCGCGCGCGCCAAGGACAAGGACGACCCCTTCCGTCTGATGGGCTTCGGCCACCGGGTTTACAAGAACTTCGACCCGCGCGCCAAGGTCATGCGCGAAACCGCTCACGAAGTGCTCACCGAGCTGGGCCTGGAAGACGATCCGCTGTTGCGCATCGCCCAGCGCCTGGAGCAGATTGCCCTTGAGGACGAGTACTTCATTGAGCGCAAGCTGTACCCGAACGTGGATTTCTACTCCGGCATCATTCTCAAGGCCATTGGCATTCCCACGTCCATGTTCACGGTCATTTTCGCGATGTCGCGCACCATTGGCTGGTTCGCGCACTGGAACGAAATGGTCAGCGGCAACTACCGCATCGGGCGGCCTCGCCAGCTCTACACAGGCTACACTGAGCGCGACTACCCGCAGAAGTAACTGCTGCACGATCTGACAACCCGCCGCTGGCGGGTTTTTTTGGTTTGGACATCAGGAAACCCGAAAGGAAAAACCTCATGGCAACAGCGATCACCTTCATCGGACTCGGCGTCATGGGCTATCCCATGGCGGCCCACCTGGCCCGCCAGCAGGGCTTCAGTGTGACGGTGTACAACCGGACTCCCGAAAAAGCCCGCCAGTGGGTCCGGGAGAACACGGGAAACGCCGCAGAAAGCATCGCGGAAGCCGTTCGTGAGGCGGACGTGGTCATCACCTGCGTGGGTGCCGACCCGGACCTGCGCCAGATCTACAGCGGCGAAGACGGTGTGATCGCCAATGCGTCCACCGCCGCCCTGCTGATTGATCACACCACAGCCTCCGCAGCCGTGGCGCAAGAGCTGGCAGGGCTGGCTCAGCAGCGCGGCCTGCTCTTGCTCGACGCCCCGGTCTCCGGCGGCCAGCAGGGTGCAGAGAATGGCGCCCTGACCATCATGTGCGGCGGCGATGCCCGCGCCTTTACCCGAGCCCGACCCATCATGGACTGCTACGCCAAGGCCATGAACCTGATGGGCGGTACCGGCAGTGGCCAGCTCACCAAGATGGTCAATCAGATCACCGTAGCGGGGCTTTTGCAGGGTCTGTCAGAGGGCATTCATTTTGCTGAGACCTCCGGTCTGGACGTGGCGAAAGTCATTGAAGTGATCTCCCAGGGCGCCGCCCAGTCCTGGCAGATGGACAACCGTGCCAACACCATGATTGAGGGCGAATACGATCACGGATTCGCCGTGGACTGGATGCGCAAGGACCTGGCGATCTGCCTGCAGGAAGCCCGGGAGCGGGGCGCTTCACTCCCGGCATCGGCGCTGATCGATCAGTTCTATGGGGATGTGCAGGCGCTGGGAGGCGGACGCTGGGATACATCCAGCCTGCTTGAGCGGCTGCGCCACCGGCGCAGCCGGTAAGGTTTTGCCACGCCCCTCATCGGGGCATACCCTACAGATTACGCACCTGTAAGATGCATATTGCATGCCTCATTTAATCCCCGAAAATCCATAACCAACTGATTCGTAGACTCTCTGCCAGCTTGGCATGAGTTCTGAATGGTATCCCTCAACTACGCCGGGCACAGCTCGGCACTGACAAGCCGAATGCTTGAGCAAAGATGCTCATGCTCCCCTGCCAGGGGCATGGGCATTTTTTTGTGAAAAATCGGGTAATAACGATGCTGGATACCGATGAACAGAACATGCCCGGACTTGATCCGGTCACCAGGGAGGCGTTCGATTACTGGCCTCTGGTTGTAGTCGGCAATGGCCCGGTCGGTATGCATCTGATCCAGGAATTGTCACGACTGGGTTTTCCCGAGCGGATTCTGATCTACGGCAAAGAGCCCTACGCGCCCTACAACCGGATCTGGCTGTCGAGCCTGCTCAATGGCGAGCTCTCCCCGCATGAGCTCATCTGCGACTGGCAGCGTCCCGAGACCATTACCGAACGCCTTGGCTGCGAAGTCACCCTCATAGACACTCGCAATCACCTGCTGACCGACAGCACCGGGGAGCGCATCCGCTACGGCAAGCTGGTGCTGGCAACCGGCTCCACCGCCCATATTCCCAGCATCCCCGGCATCGACAAGCCAGGTGTATTCAGCTTTCGCAATTACCAGGACGCCCAGGAACTGTTCGTCCGTCGTCTCAGCAGCCGCCACACTGTGGTTCTGGGTGGCGGTCTGCTGGGGCTGGAGGCGGCCCGCAGCATGCTGCATCACTCAACTCGGGTGACCGTCATCCACCACTCGGCCACCCTGATGAACCGGCAGCTGGATGAACGTGCTTCCAATGAACTGCAGGCCCACCTGGAGTCTCTGGGCATTCATATCCGACTCAACACCGCAGTGACCCAGGTCTGGGGACGCGAGCGGGTCGAAGGGTTGCAGCTGCGCTTCGGGGAAGCTCTGTCCTGTGACACGCTTGTAGTCGCTACCGGCATCCGGCCGGCCATTGAGGTGGCCCGGCAAGCCGGTGTGGCCGTTGGCCAGGGCGTGCGGGTCAACGAGCACCTGCAAACCAGTGTGCCGGATGTCTACGCCATTGGTGAGTGCGCCGAGTACGCTGGCGCCATCTATGGCCTGGTTGGCCCCGGTTTAGAGCAGGCCGGAGTACTTGCCCGCCATCTTCAGGAGGACAGCCAGGCCCAGTACCGGGGCTCTCTTTCGGTCACCAAGCTCAAGGTCACGGGGCTGCCGGTGTTCAGTGTGGGCCAGACCACCGAGGCCGAACTCCAGTCCCACATCAACCGCCTGTGCTGGGAGGATGGGGAGCATTACCGCTCCCTGGTACTGGATCGGGGCCGGATCATTGGCGCTGTCGGTACCGGCGAATGGGCCGACTTTCCGGCCATTCAGTCACTGGTCGAGCAAAAGCGCTTTATCTGGCCCTGGCAGCGCTGGCGTTTTCTCAGTCAAGGCCAGATCACCGCACCAGAGGAACGTGGCCTGGCCGGGCAGCCGGACAGCACCATCATCTGTAACTGCCGCCAGATTCCATTGGGCCAGCTGCGAGAGGCACACCAACAGGGTGCTGACAGTGTTCAGGCCCTGCGCGAGGCCACCAGTGCCAGCACCGTGTGTGGCAGCTGCGAACCGCTGCTCGCCCAACTGGTCGAGGAGACGCCCGCCAACACCGCCCGTGGCCCTTGGCGGCATCTGGCCGCAGCCGGTTTTCTCGCGCTTGTCCTAACGGCCCTGCTGCCACTGCTGCCCCCGCTGCCGGTCCCTGATTCGGTGCATTCAGTCGGGCTCTCACCCTGGTGGCTGGACAACAGCCTGCGCCAGTGGAGTGGCTACGCCACGCTGGCTCTGATTGTGCTTGGCCTCGCCCTGTCGCCACGCAAGCGGGTGGAGCGATTCAAGTGGGGGTCTTTCAAGCTGTGGCGAGGCATCCACGTCTTCATCTCCGCACTGGCCATCCTGGTGCTCATGCTCCACACCGGCCTGGACACCGGTCATCACTTTAATGCCTTTCTCTACATCAATGTCCTGGCGCTTATCGCACTGGGCGGCTTTGCCGCACTGCTTTCCGCCTACGAAGTGCATTCCGCAACCCTTGCCGCAAAGCGCTGGAAGCGCCGCATTTCAGGGCTTCACCTCTACCTGGTCTGGCCTGTCCCGGTACTGCTCGGGTTTCACATTCTTGTCCTCTATTACTTCGGCGGAGGCTGACCATGTCCCGAACCCGTTCCCTTTGGATTTTCTGGCTGACCGGAACCCTGCTGGCGGCTGCCGCACTGGGCTACAGCCTGGCCGGTGAGAAATACGCCACCCTGTTCCTCGCCGGTGAGACCACCCACGGCCACTACCAGATCGAGCTCACCTGCTCGGCCTGTCACACCGAACCCTTCGCGGGCCCCGAAGTCATTCAGCAGGCCTGTGTTGATTGTCATGGCGAGGCAATGAGCGGCAATTTTGACACCCACCCCGCCAGCAAGTTCAACGATCCGCGCGAAGCGGACCGCATGGAGCTGATCGATGCGCAGATGTGTGCAACCTGCCATGAGGAACACAAGCCCCGGGAAACACACCCCATGGGCTTCACCAAACCCATGGACATGTGCGTTCACTGCCACGATGACATTGAAGAACAGCGACCCAGCCACGAGGGAATGGCCATGGATAACTGCACCACCTCAGGCTGCCACAACTACCACGACAACCGCGCCCTCTATGAGAGCTTTCTGCTCAATCACGCCCACGAGCCGGAAATACTGGCGGATGCCGGAGTGCCCTCACGCGAGCCGGCCAACCTCTGGCTCTGGGTCGACGGTGAGTGGGACAACTTTCAGGAAAGCGATCTGAAGTACTCCGAACAAGGCGACATGGACGAGATCCATGACGACTGGCTGGCCTCCGCCCATGGCGAGGCCGACGTGGGCTGCACCAGCTGCCACGGTCGGGATGATGAATGGCAGGACCACCCCGAACCGGCGGTGTGCAGCGACTGCCATACCCAGGAGTATGAGGGCTTCAAGGAAGGTCGACATGGCATGCGCCTCGCCGTCGGGCTGGACCCCATGACACCGGGTGAAGCCCGCCTGCCCATGCATGAAAAGGCGCACGACAAGACGCTTACCTGCACCACCTGCCATGGCCCCCACGAGATGGACATGGAAACGGCGGCCGTGGATGCCTGCCTCGGCTGCCACATCGACGAGCACAGCACAGCCTACGAGGACTCCCCTCACGCCGAACTCTGGGACCAGGCCCTGGCGGGTGAGCGGCCCATGGAGGAGGCCGTGACCTGCGCCACCTGTCACCTGCCCCGGGAAGAAACCTCATTCGAAGGTCATGACCGGATCCTGGTCCAGCACAACCAGAACCGCAATCTTCGCCCGAACGAGAAAATGGCCCGAAGTGTCTGCATGGACTGCCACGGCCTCCAGTTCACGCTGGACGCACTGGCTTCCCCCGAGCAGGCCCGGACCAATTTCAGCAGTGCACCCGAGCACCATGTGGAAAGCATCGACATGGCGCTTGACCGCAAAAACCCAAAGGAATGATCAAGGAGAACGCCATGAAACGCACATTGGTTAGCGCAGCACTCATCAGTGCCGGCCTGCTCACAGGCTGTGGGGAAGAGGAAGTGGGGGCTGAGGGCGTTGACCCTCAACTGTTAACGGATTCGCTGTTCCACACCATGAATTCAGGTCGGGCCAATTACACCGAGCTGATCATCGAGCGTCTGGGCCCCGATGGAGCCGACGTGATCGAACCCGAAGAACACTGGGAAGACCTTAAGGCCGGCGCACCGCTGCCCGCGCAGATGTTCCGTCTCAACTCGGAGCGTGTAGCCGAGGAAACCGAGGACTTCAGCTATTCACTGCAGTCGGAATGGCCCATCAACAGCCAGAACGCGCCTCGAACAGATATGGAAGAAGAAGGCCTGAAATACATCTCCGATAACCCCGGTGACAATTTCTATGGGGAGGAGGATCTGGGCGACACCACCTATTACACAGCGGTCTACCCGGATGTTGCGGTTACAGATGCCTGCGTCACATGCCACAACGACCACGACGACTCACCCAGGGATGATTTTGAGATCGGTGACGTCATGGGCGGCGTGGTCATACGCGTCCCCCTGGATTGATCGGGAAACGCCACAGCGTGAGGCAGCCATCATGAAACGACTCAGGATTCAAAGCTTCGGGCCCATCGCGGGTCTCCTGATCCTAGGCGGATGCGGCGATTCCACGGATTCGGTTGCAGACGGACCCGGCAAAGAAACCTACGAGGCCAATTGTCAGGCCTGTCACGGCCCGGGCCAGGTTGGAGCCCCCAAGTTCGGCAACAGTGAGGACTGGGCCCCGCGCATTGAGCGGGGTAAGGAGGCGCTCTATACAAACGCTCTTGAGGGCACTGGAAAGATGCCCCCACGTGGCGCCAATGCAGATCTGTCGGATAAGCAGGTCAGAGAGGCCGTGGATTACATGGTCAACAACAGCCAACCCTGAACAACCGTTGGGAGGAGCCCACTATGGAACCGGAAAAGATCAAACTGGTTCAGGATTCATTTGCACAGGTCAGACCCATAGCCGATGACGCGGCTGCCCTGTTCTACAAGCGACTGTTCGAAATCGACCCCGAGCTGAAGGCCCTTTTCAGCGGGGATATGAAGGAGCAGGGTCAGAAACTGATGAAGATGCTTGGCATGGCAACCAACCAGCTGAACGATTTGGATAACCTTCTCCCGATTGTTCAGTCCCTGGGCAAGCGCCACGTTGACTATGGTGTCAAGGAGGAAGACTACGACAAGGTGGGAGCCGCCCTGCTGTGGACCCTGGAACAGGGCCTGGGAGACGGCTTTACCCCCCAGTGCCGTGAAGCCTGGACTGAAACCTACAACCTGCTGGCCACGACCATGATCGACGCAGCACGCCATTGAACACCTGAACACCGGTCGGCCAAGGCCGACCGGTGTCTCAGCCTGTCTTCTTACCACCTGCTGATGTTTTTTTCTTCCCTGCCGAAGCGCTGCTCTTTTTGGTCGAACCGCTCTTACTCTTGCTGCTCTTGGCGGTACTCTTACCCGCAGAGCCGGACGCTTTCTTTTCCTGCGGCACCCAGCGACCATTCTGATACCAGGCCTGCCAACCTGTAGCCTTGCCATCCTTCTCGGACGCCACATACTGCTCTTTGGTCTTGCGGCTGTAGCGCACCACTGTGGGGTTGCCTTCCGGATCGCGCTCCGGCGCCTCCAGAATAAAGGCGTATTTCGGATCCAGCTCATCGGCGTGAGGCTTGATCTCCAGAACCATGGGCGGACGGGTCTCACGGTTCTTGGGGAACTGACTGGCCGCCAGGAAGAGCCCGGAGGCGCCATCGCGCAGCACATAGGTGTCGTCCACCTTCTGGCACGGCAGCTCCGGCATGGGAATGGGGTCCATCTTGGGCGGCGCCGGCTCGCCACTGCGCAGCAGTTTACGGGTGTTTTTGCACTCGGTGTTGGTGCAGCCGAAATACTTGCCGAAACGCCCGGTTTTGAGCTGCATCTCGCTGCCGCATTTGTCGCACTCCAGGGTCGGCCCTTCATAGCCCTTGATGCGGAAGCTGCCGTGCTCGATCTCATGCCCTGAGCAGTCCGGATTGTTGCCGCAGACGTGGAGTTTGCGCTTCTCATCAATCAGGTAACTGTCCATGGCCGTGCCACAGAGCTTACAGCGGTGCTTCTGGCGCAGCAGGCGGGACTCGCCCTCGCCGTCATCGTCCTCTTCGGTGCTGACCACCTCATCTCCAGGGACCAGATTGATGGTCTGCTTACAGCGCTCCTTCGGTGGCAGCGAATAGCCCGAACAGCCCAGAAAAACCCCAGTACTGGCAATGCGGATCTGCATGTGCCGGCCACAGTTGGGGCACTCAATATCGGTATCCGTGGGCGTGTTGCCGCGCATGCCGTGGTCCGAGGATTCGGCCTCAGTCAGCTGCCGGGAGAACTGCTCATAGAACTCGTTCAGCACCCGCTTCCAGTCCAGCTTGCCTTCGGCAATCTCGTCCAGCTCTTCTTCCATGCGGGCGGTAAAGCCATAGTCCATGAGATTGGAGAAGGATTCATTGAGCCGATCCGTGACAATATCGCCCATTTTCTCGGCGTAGAAACGACGGTTCTCCAGGCGCACATAGCCGCGATCCTGGATCGTGGAAATGATCGAGGCGTAGGTTGAAGGCCGGCCAATACCGCGCTTCTCCAGCTCTTTGACCAGCCCCGCCTCCGTGTAGCGCGGGGTCGGCTTGGTGAAGTGCTGGCTCGGGTCCAGCTTCTCCAGCGTCATGACCTCGCCTTCCTCAATATCAGGCAGCACCACGTCCTGCTCTTTCTTGCCGCCCGGAGGCTGGACTTTCTGGAAGCCATCGAATTGAACAATGCGGCCACGGGTACGCAGTTCGTATTCGCCCGCCCTGACCGTGACCGAGGAACTCAGGAACTCGGCATCGGTCATCTGACAGGCCACAAACTGACGCCAGATCAAGTCATAGAGGCGCTCAGCGTCCTTCTCAAGGCCGGAAATGTCAGAGGCCGTGCGCTTCACATCTGAAGGCCGGATCGCCTCGTGCGCCTCCTGTGCGCCCTCACGGGAGCTGTAATACCTGGGCTTCTCCGGCAGATAGCGCTCACCGTACTTCTTCTCGATATAGCCCCGGGCACTCTGGATGGCGTCCTGGCTCAGATTCGTGGAATCCGTCCGCATATAGGTAATAAAGCCCGCCTCGTAGAGGCGCTGAGCCAGCGTCATGGTTTTCTTGACGCTGAACCCCAGCCGGTTGCTCGCTGCCTGCTGCAGCGTGGAGGTAATGAAAGGTGCATTGGGGCGAGATTTAGTGGGCTTGTCTTCTCGTTTGGCCACCACCATCCCGGCATCTTTCGCCAGGCTCTGCAGCCGCTCAACGTGCTCGTTGCTCTGTTGCTCATTGGTGGGTCGGTAGGTCTCGCCCTGATACCGGGTCACCTCAAAAGGCACCGGCTGCTTTTCCCCCTTTTTCGGGGACAGCTCGGCATCCAGCTCCCAGTACTCTTCCGGGATGAAGGCGCGAATTTCCCGCTCGCGCTCAACAATCAGGCGCACAGCGACCGACTGAACCCGTCCGGCGGAAAGACCACGGGCCAGCTTGCTCCACAGCAGCGGCGAGACCATGTAGCCCACCACCCGATCCAGAAAGCGCCGGGCCTGTTGGGCGTTGACCCGGTTGTCATCCACCTCTGAAGGCTCCGAGAAGGCCTCCTGAATGGCCCGCTTGGTGATTTCGTTGAACACCACCCGCCGGTATTTGTCATCCTCGCCGCCAATGGCCTCTTTCAGATGCCAGGCGATGGCTTCCCCTTCACGGTCAAGGTCCGTTGCCAGATAGACCGCATCGGCGTTCTTCGCCAGACGCTGGAGTTCACTGACCACTTTCTCCTTGCCGGGCAGGATCTCGTAGCGCGCCTCCCAGTTGCTCTCGGGATCAACCCCCATGCGCCGGATCAGCTGCTCACGCGCCTTCTTCTGTTTGTACTCGGCCTTGGTCTCCGGATCCATCTTACGGGTCTGTGCCGCCTGGCGAGCACGCTCTTTCGGGTCCACCTTGGAGCCGGAACCACTGACGGGCAGATCGCGGATGTGGCCAACGCTGGATTTGACCACGTAGTCCGATCCCAGGTATTTGTTGATGGTCTTGGCCTTGGCCGGAGACTCCACGATTACCAGACTTTTACCCATAGTGGTGGATCAATCCTCGTCGACGGTTTCAGAGCGCGGCGCTGTTGGCGAAGCCGCGTGGCGACAATTTATATGGCCTGGATAAGAGTCGGTCAAGTAGAAACTGCCCTCACCCAATCCCGCGAAGCCTGCACCAAAGCTTTTGAAAAAGCAAAAAAAGCCCGGCACAGAGGCCGGGCTTTTTCGGATCAGGAGTCGGATCAGACCCGTTCGAAAACGGTCGCCGTACCCTGCCCCAGACCAACACACATGGTGGCCACACCCAGGGATCCCTTCTTCTGCTTCATGACGTTGAGCAGCGTGGTGGAGATCCGCGAGCCGGAGCAGCCCAACGGGTGCCCCAGTGCAATGGCACCCCCATTGAGGTTGACCTTCTCGTCCATCACATCCAGCAGCTTGAGATCCTTCAGTACCGGCAGGGATTGCCCGGCAAAGGCTTCGTTCAGCTCCCAGTAGTCGATGTCCTCAACCTTCAGTCCAGCGCGCTTGAGCGCCTTCTTGGTGGCCGGGACCGGACCGTAGCCCATGATGGCTGGATCACAGCCGGCAACGGCCATGCCGCGCACCTTGGCGATGGGCTTCAGGCCCAGTGCCTTGGCCCGCTCAGCGGACATCAGCACCATAGCAGAAGCGCCATCGGTCAGCTGCGAGGACGTGCCTGCAGTCACCGTGCCGTTTTTCGGATCAAAGGCCGGCTTGAGCTGGGACAGCCCTTCCGCTGTGGTTTCAGGGCGAATGGTTTCATCCTGCTCGATCAGCGTCTTGAAGCCGTTGTCATCATGCCCTTCAACCGGAACGATTTCATTATCAAACCGACCTTCTTCACGCGCCTCATGGGCACGCTTATGGGAACGGGCGCCGAACTCGTCCTGCTGCTCGCGCGTGATGCCGTGCATCTTGGCCAGCATTTCTGCCGTCAGGCCCATCATGTTGGAGGCCTTGGCGGAGTACTTGGATGAGGCCGGGTTGTGGTCAAAACCGGACTCCATGGGGATGTGGCCCATGTGCTCAACACCGCCGATGATGAACACATCACCGTGACCAGTCTGAATGGCCTGAGTGGCGGTATGGAGCGCACTCATGGAAGACCCGCAGAGGCGGTTGACCGTCTGGGCCGCCGCTTCATGGGGGATCCGGGTCATCAGCGACATCTGCCGGGCAATGTTCAGACCCTGTTCTTTGGTCTGGTTCACACAGCCCCAGATGACGTCTTCCACTTCTTTCTCATCCAGCTTCGGGTTGCGCTCGAAAAGCGCTTCCACCAGGGCCGCAGAAAGGTCTTCGGCGCGCACATTGCGGAAACAGCCATTTTTGGCACGACCCATCGGCGTCCGCACGCAATCGACTACGACAACGTCTTTCGGATTAAGGCTCATAGATCTTCTCCGTTCGGAATCTCAGTCAACGATTAGCCGTGAAATTTCTTGCCGGACTTGGCCATTTTCCGCAGTCCATCGGTCGGATGGTACAGCGGCCCCAGGTCCTTGTACTTATCTGCAATCTTGCAGAACTCTTCCACGCCGATGTCGTCGATGTAACGCAGGGCGCCACCACGGAAGGGCGGGAAACCGATGCCGTAGATCAGGCCCATATCCGCCTCAGCGGCGGTGCCGACAATGTTGTCTTCCAGGCAGCGTACGGTCTCCAGGCACAGCGGGACCATCATCCGTTCGATGATTTCCTCGTCACTGAATTCCTTGTTGTTCTGCACAACGGGCTTGAGCAGCTTGTAGCTTTCTTCATCCACAACCTTCTTCTGCTTGCCCTTCTTATCGAGCTCATACTTGTAGAAGCCAACATCGGACTTCTGACCGTAGCGCTCTTTCTCGAACATCACGTCGATGGCGCTCTTGTTCTCATCCTTCATGCGGTCCGGGAAGCCTTCCGCCATCACCTCATTGGCGTGCTTGGCCGTATCCATGCCAACCACATCCAGCAGGTAGGCCGGGCCCATGGGCCAACCAAACTTCTCCATGACCTTATCGACCTGCTGGAAGTCGGCACCGTCACGGACCAGTCCGGCGAAACCACCGAAGTAAGGGAACAGAATCCGGTTGACCAGGAAGCCGGGGCAGTCGTTGACCACGATCGGACTCTTGCCCATAGCCAGCGCGTAAGCAACGGTGGTTGCAACCGCCTTGTCGCTGGTCTTCTCGCCACGGATGACCTCAACCAGCGGCATCATGTGTACCGGGTTGAAGAAGTGCATGCCGCAGAAGTTTTCCGGACGCTTGAGGTTCTTGGCCAGGCGATCAATGGAGATGGTGGAGGTGTTCGAGGTCAGGATCGAATCCTTGTTGATCACATCCTCAGTCTCGCGCAGCACCGCATCTTTGACCTTTGGATTCTCAACCACCGCTTCCACGACCAGATCAACGTCACCAAAGTCGCCATAGTTCAGGGTCGGATGGATGTTGTTGAGCACATCGGCCATCTGGCCGGCGTCCATCTTGCCCTTGTCGACGCGCTTGGTCAGCAGCTTCTTGGCTTCTTTCAGGCCAAGCTCAATGCCGTCACGGTTGATGTCCTTCATCATGATGGGCGTACCCTTGAGCGCGCTCTGGAACGCTACGCCACCACCCATGATGCCAGCACCCAGCACGGCCGCCATTTTCACCTGGTTGGCCTGCTTGGAGTAGGCCTTGGCCTTCTTCTTCAGATCCTGATCGTTCAGGAACAGCTGGACCAGAGAAGAGGCTGTGCCGGTCTTGGCCATCTTGGCGAAGCCCTTGGCTTCCACCTCAATCGCCTTGTCGCGGGTCAGGCCAGCGTGCTTCTGCATGACCTTGACCGCTTCCACCGGCGACGGGTAGTTCGGGCCGGACTGCCCGGCCACAAAGCCCTTGGAGGTCTCGAACACCATCATGCTTTCCATGGAGTTGAGCTTGAGCTTGCCGGTCTTCTCCTGACGACGGGCCTTGTAGTCGATCTTGCCGTCGTTGCACTTGTTCAGAAGATCCAGAGCCGCGTCCATCAGCTGCTCATTACCAACTACGGCATCCACGGCATGGAACTTCAGTGCCTTGTCGGCACGCTGTTCACTGCCCATGCAGATCCACTCAATGGCATTGTCGGCGCCGATCAGGCGTGACAGACGAACAGTGCCGCCGAAACCGGGGAAGATGCCGAGCTTGACTTCCGGCAGACCCACTTTCGCCTTCTGATCCATGACCCGGTAGTCGGTTGCCAGGCACATCTCGAAACCACCGCCCAGCGCCTGACCGTTGATGGCCGTTACGGTCGGGAAAGGCAGGTCCTCAATGGCGTTGAAAATATGATTCGCCTTGAGGTTGTTGTTGACGAGTTCTTCCTCCGGGCCCGCAAACAGGTCCGTGAACTCAGTAATGTCTGCGCCAACAATAAAGGTGTCCTTGGCACTGGTGACTACCAGGCCCTTTACTTTTTTCGCTTTCTGAAGCTTCTCAGCTGCTTCACCCAGTTCTTCGATGGTGAGCTGGTTAAACTTGTTAACCGACTCGCCCTGCAAATCGAAGTTCAGCTGAGCAAAACCGCCTTCAATCTCTTTCACCGTGATGGCTTTACCTTCGTAAATCATCAACT
>LKMJ01000125.1_pt1 | contig 47325 bp, 47 predicted proteins | sample 643391 | NCBI WGS metagenome assembly LKMJ01 (sample SAMN04112250, study PRJNA286221) | soda lake metagenome | biome: soda lake; feature: Kulunda Steppe; material: water; isolation source: sample PL-Br10 brine of Picturesque Lake | place: Russia: Kulunda steppe | collected 2010-07 | reverse complement strand
GATCATGCCCGATTCGAAAGAAGAACGGGCGATCTTCGGCGAGGGATTCGGAAACGGCCTCGTCGTGATCGCCCGCCGACTCATGGCACAGGGGCTCGTCCCCGTCCGCGACCCCGCCTCCTGAGCGCCGCTGAAGCGGCCGGATGCACCCGGAGATCGTCTCATCGATCACACGTGGCACTGCGAAGGATCGTGGATTCGATAAACACCGGGGACGCGGCTCGTTCGGCCGATCGCCACCAGTCGTCGGAGACGGTACTCCCTATCGGGGAGGCTGCTCTTCGAGCGCTTCGAGCGTGAGATACTCCCCGTTGTCGATCGTGACTCGACAGTTGCTATAGACGAACGAGAGCTGTCCCCCGGTCCGTGGTGTACCGTCGAATCGGGTATCGAACAGAGTATCGAGTGCGTCGGTATCGAGGACGTCCGCCAGTGGTGGCAAAGAGAGCGGGTCCTGACCGACGAGTGCGCTCACCGCCCGTACCACTCCCATACTCACCGTCTCATTCCGATCGATGTTGTACTCCATACAGTAGCGTCGCGCCGGGGAAACAAAACCTACACAGTATTTAACTCGAATTATCAAAACAGTGTCCGACCAAGGCGAAGGTGTCGTCGCTTGACGTTTGAGCACATCCGCAGGTTCGGACTATTCTGAGGGCTCGGCCCCCTGGCGGGCGGCGTTCACCGCCGCACCCAACAGCACGATGATGCTCGCAAAGTACAGCCACGTCACGAACAACAAGAGGGCACCGATCACGCCGTAGGCGCCGTACTGACTGGCGCTGGACACGTAGACCTGAAATCCCATCTGGAGGAACACCCATCCGAAAGCGGCGACGACGGCCCCCGCCACCACTCCCCGAACCGACGTCTCGACCGGGGGGAGGACGTAGTATATCGGGAGCAGCGCGAGCACGAGCACCACGACCAGTACCACCATCCCAAGGGCATCGGCCAGCAGGAAATCTAGAGAGGGAATCGAGAGCACGACGTTTACAGCGGCGACGAGCGTGACGGCGACGACGAGTCCGAAGCCGACGACGAGGGCGTCCCGGAACTCATCGAGCAGCGAACTTCTGGCCGCGTCCGGGTACATCGCCTCGACACCCTGTTTGAGGCCACGGAAGAGCCGCAGGGCACTCCACGTCAACACGAGAAACCCGACCAGCGAGGCAGTTCCTCGACCGGAGCTGTCGGTCAGCATCTGTGCCACGACCTGCTCTCCCGACGACGAGAGTTGCTGGCCGATCAAACCGACCACGTGGTCGGCCAGCGTCTCGCTCCCGAGAAAGGAGACGACTGCCAAGACGAGCAACAGCAGCGGTATCGTCGACACGAACGCGTAGTAGGCGACCCCCGCCGCGACGTGCGTGAGGTTCTGCTGGCGCGCGATATCGACGACGGAGCCGACGGTCGATACCTCCGTCCGCAGTCGGTCGGGTACGAACCGATCGAACCTCGATTCCCCGCTCATCTTCGACGCCACGCGGCACTGGGAACGTATATAAGGAGGCCCCCGGCGTAGATGGGACGTCCACTCCCGTACACCCGTTCGCTCGCCTCCCATGTGCGCGCTCTGAAGGCCCCTTCTGCCATGCCGATAGGAGTGACCCCTCACAATTAGTTATATAACGGGTATCGCTGTCACCGGGACGGAGACGGAAGCGACCGCCTGCGACGGATATGTATCATTTTATTGATGAAAGGGGAGCTTACACTTCCCTGTGGCCAACAGTCAGCACAACGCGATACTTACGGAAATTCGGGAAGACATCTCCCCATCATGTCCGCTTGAAGAAATGTCAATTCGGATAGCATACGCTTTCGAGTGTCGTCCTAACGGTCGGTAGCAATCAGACGCTCGAAAGGCGAACAGTCCGGATCAACACCTACTCGTTGTGTATGTCGTGTACGTCCCCGAGAGTCAGACGTCTCCACGAGAAAGGAAATCGGTAGCGCGGCGTTACGCCGACACCAGTAGTGCTACCGATTCAGTCTCCGATGCTCAGTTACGAATCGTCCGTCTCGTTTCCGTTACCGGAACTCTCGTCGTCGTCTGGTTCCTCTCCGTCATCTGGCGCCTCTTCGTCGTCATCTGGCGCCTCTTCGTCATCGTCTGGCGCTTCTTCGTCGTCGTCTGGTGCCTCCTCGTCGTCCGTCTCTTCGTCATCGTCGTCCGGCATTCCGTCCTCGTCCTCACCGACGATGAAGCCGCCTGCGAGTTCCAGAACCTCCTGACGGGATCTGGGCTCGTCGATTACGTTCGGGAAGCCACTCTCGCCCATGAGCGTCTGCAGGAAGGAGGCGTGACGTGCCTCGACGCTGTGGATACCGAGGGCAGGCGGGACCAGGTCCTCGTTCTCGATGAACGGCGCCGCGCCCGCGTAAGCGGAGACGCCGATGGCCTCGAGCTGGGCCGCCGTCCCGAGGAACGCCATCGGGTACTCCACCGCGATGCCGAAGTCGAACTCCGGCTCCTCGATCGGCTCGCCGTCGAGGTCCTCGATGGTTGCGATGAGCGTCTCGACGTGTGATTCTTCGTGTTCCTGGATCGTTCGAAGCTCGTCGAACGCCACGTCGTGCAGATACGTTTCTTCCTTGAGCACATCGCAGTTACAGAGGGCTTCCTCACCGATGTTGTCGAGCCCCTGCCGGTAGAACCGCGCCTCGAGGTACTCCAGCGTCAACGCGAAGTTGAGGATATCGACATCGTCCTCGAACTCGTTTTCCATCTCCTCTTCTTCTTCTTCCTCCTCTTCTTCTCCGTTTTCTTCCTCTTCCTCATCTCCGTGCTCGTCGGCGAACACGGATCCGGTAAGCGCGCCTCCCGCTGCAAGCCCGCCGAGCGCCCCGGCAGACCCGGCGACGAATTGCCGACGTGTGTTGTTATAGGAGCTGTCCTCCGCCCGTTCGCTGCTGTCTTCGCTTTGGTTCACCACACCACACCCAGGGCCGGCCGATGCATTGTTATATATCACTTGGCGTTCGGTTCGGTTGGCTTATCAAAACAGACATATCGGTTTCCAAATTATTCGGAAAAGTACGAGAACGCCCGTCGTCCTGCGGTAAGGTCGGACAGCCCAGAGTAATACTAGGGAATATGGACCTCTCGGGTGTATTTTAGGTACATTCCCGTCTGTCGAGAAGTCGCCTTCGATAATCTGTGTGTGCCGACGAGTACCGCCGGGGCGGGTCGTATACGAAGGCACAGCTACAAATTTGTCAAAGATTTTAAATTCCTGTCTCCGACGGCAGAGACGACGTTTTCTCGCTTGCGGAGGATCGGGAGACGGCCTTCAGACAGTGGGGGAGCCACGCTGTAATCGGGTGGGACAGGAGAAGTTCGTTCTTTCGAACGGCTCCGCCGGCTTACCCGATGATTCTCCGATCGTCCTCCGTTCACGGCGCGGAGACTGCCACTCTAACACGCCATTACAACCAGTCGGCGGGGAACTCGTCTCGATGAGTGTCCAGCAGTTCGACGAGTGGCCGGATCTCGTCGAATGCCGGGCCTTTGATCACTTCGTCGTGTTCTCGATCCCACTCGATAAAGCCGTACTCCGCCAGTTTCGGCAGGTGGATGTGTTTCATCGCGACGAGCCGGTCGAAAACGGCTTCTTCGGCCTCCTCGGCGTCAATGGCTAGCTTAACAGTTTGTGGATTATGCTCCAAGAGATCTAATAGCAGTGTCCGCCGCTGGACGTCCGCGAGCGCATCCAGCATCTCATCGAACGAGGGGTTCTCATGTGGATCGGACATTGTCGTCCGTTAGTACTCCGATACAGATACACCCACGACAATTTCACAAAATAAATCCTATTGATTATTCGAATAAAACCCGCTTTCAGCGCTCACTCGAAAGGCTCTGGTCGGCGGGGATCACCGCGGACAGAACGTCCAGAACTGCGTCGAGGTTCTGAATCTCGTGGTCGGGGACGGCGGCCTCGTCGGTTGGTTCGAGGTCGGTGTAACGACCACGACGGATCCGAATCGTGGTCATTCCAAGCTCGTTCGGCGCGCGGAAATCGGTTCGCGGGTCGTCGCCGACGTAGACGGCCGCCCGTGGGGAGACCGACAGCTTCGAGAGGACGTGTCTGAAAACGTCGGGGTCGTTCTTCGATCGCCCGATGTTCGGAGTGACGAGCGCCTCGTCGAAGTACTCCCGTATCCCGAGCCGTCGCAGTTTCATGTGGCCCTCACGGCCGTCGGTGATACAGCCCAATCGATACTCGTCGACGAGTTCGCCCAACACCGACTCCGTCTCCGGATAGGGTTCGAGCGAGTCCGTGGCGCCGTGGTACGCCTCGATCATCTCGTCGACGAGCTCCGACGAGAAACCGTATCGTTCGGCCAGAACGTCGAACGTCCCCTCGGTGATGTCCTCCTCGAAGTAGATGTCGTACAGCTCCGCGTGGTACTGGCGCCCCGTCAGCGCTTCGAGGTAATCTCCCGTCTCATCGAGGCCGGACTTCGCGTATCGCAGGTAATCGTAGAGCGTGTCATCGAGGTCGAAACAGACGGCTTCGATGGTCATGGCTGTGTGAGTTGCACCTCCGACGTCTCGGATCCGACGTGAAACCGTCGGCCGTCGGGCGAGTGGAAGAGTTCCTGCCAGTAGCGAACCATCCGTGTTCCCCACTCGACGTCAACCGGGGGTAACGACTCCCCGAGCGCGTGTTTCACACCGAGATACGGCATGTTCGCCCCGGCGCCGACACACATGATAATGGTCCCGGCGACGCGGGGGTTGATTTCGATGACTTTCGGTTCGCCGTCGGCATCGTATCTGAACTGGATATTGACGTTGTACTCCAAGCCCAAACTCCGACTGATGTCGGCGGCCTCGGTGATGAGATCCTCGCGTCGTTCGACGACGCCCTCGAACGTTATTCCGGCCCGGGTCCGTTCCCGCGAGCGCGGGACGACGGGGCCGACCGAATTGCCCATCGCGAGGACGTCGACGCTGTATTCCTTTCCGGGGAGATACTCCATGACAGCCAGTTCCGGGAACTGCTCGGCCGACGAGAGAACCGGGAGCACCTCCTCGAGTGTGGAGACGGCGGTGTCGGGTTTCTGTTCGAGGAGGCGTGTCAGCCGGTCGGTCCGCTCGTCGAGGACGCGGAAACCGCGCATACCGCTGGCGACCGGCGGCTTGAAGCAGACGGGAGACTCCGGGTAGCCGAGCGCCTCGACGGCCTCGAGGAACCCGTCTTCGGTGTCGACTCGATGGTATGCCGGGGCCGATCCGAACCCCTCGGCGGCGAGGAACTCGTAGAGTTTCCCCTTGTCGTTGGCGGTTCCGAGGACCTCCGGCTCGGAGACCATCACTGTAGCGTCGAAGGCGTCGCGGTTGGCCGCGAGCGGTTCGATCTCGGCGGTGGTGAGCGGCAAGATCACGTCGACCGCTTCCCGCTCGGCGATCTCGGTCATCCGGGGAACGTACGCCTCTGAATCACCCGGCGGGACGACGTAGGAGCTGTCGACGAGCGCGAACCCGTAGGCCGCCGAATCCATGTCGACGCCGACGATCCGGACGTCCCGCTCGTCGGTCGCTCGAAGGCTCCTGACGATGCCGGACGCACCGGGAGCGCCGGCACCGGTCATGAGAACCGTCGTTTCACCGTCGGTCGATCGGGATGTCTCTCGGGTCATCTAGTCCTCCATCTGCATGGTGTTCTCGAGGGTTTCGTTGGCTCCCTCCGTGACGTCGGTTCGACCGTCTCCCGTCACGTTCTCGTCGGTCGGTTCCTTCCGGTCGGTGGAGGCGTCGTCCGAGCTGACCTGTGTCTGAAGCTCCTCGTTGTCCTCGTGGTCGAGGACGGTCGCAAAGAGGAGCGTGAGGGCCCCCACCGTCGCCGACAGCATCCAGATCCCGCTTTCGTTGTCGCGGTCGAGTAGCGACTTCAGCAGACCGAGGACACTGATACTCGAGGTGAGTATCCCGAGAACGTACAGCGGCGCGATGGGGCTGTATCCCGTCATGAGGTACTTGCGCCGGAGCCGCCACAGGAAACTCCGAAAGAGCATTCCGGAGACGCGGGGGATGTACTCGGTGTAGTCGATGTGGCTCTTCCAGCCCTCGCTGTAGGCGTACTCGGAGGACCGCTGGACGTCCGCCACCCGAACGTCGGCCGCGTTGAGCCGAACCAAGAGATCGTTACAGTAGCCGTAGTACTCGTACATCCCGTCGATGTCGGTCCGTTCGAGGGCGTCCAACGAGATGGCGGTATAGCCGTTCTGGGAATCCATCGTCTCCCAGTACCCGCTGGCGACCTTCGTGAGATACGAGAGGATCACGTTACCGAGCAGGCGGAACCGGGGCATCTCCGCCCAGTCTTCCGGGTCCGAAAAGCGGTTGCCCTTGGTGTACCCGGCGACACCGTCGGCGATGGGGTCGAGATACTGGGTGAGTACCTCGGGATCCATCTGGTCGTCGCCGCCGAGGACGGCCGTCGCGTCGATCCCTTCGTCTACGGCGTGCTGGTAGCCGGTCTTGATCGCCCCGCCGACGCCACGGTTTTCTTCGTGACGGATCGGAACGACCAGTTCCCCGAAGTGGCCGTCGTGTGCCCGGTTGCGTGTCTCGCTGTGCTCCTGTATCTCCGCCCAGGTGCCGTCGGTCGATCCGTCGTCGATGACGTAGGCGCGGTCGACGAAGCCGGGCAAATCGGCGAGGACATCGCCGACGAACCCCTCCTCGTTGTAGGCGGGGACGACCACGGCGACGGTCATGTCCCTATACATGCTCGGAGACCTCAGTTCTCGGTCGGTGCCGTCCACCGGTCATCAGCTGGCACCTCCGCCCAGGAACTCCCGGTGTGCATTCATACTCGCGTGACTGCAGGATCGACTGACAGCCATCTCGACCCGTTTTTTGAACTCAGCGTCGTCTTCGCCCCACAGCCCCGGGTGGGTGAGTATCTGCAACGAGTCGTCGAGCTCGTCCATCGCTGGGGGGTCCTCCCGCCAGCGCTGGTTGGAGTCGGCGATATAGCCGATATCACTGAAGTACGCCGGTGCGTAGGTGTTTTCGAATCCCTCGAAGTCGTAACCGAGCACCCACGAGGGGGGGCGGTGAAACGAAACCGTCTCCGTCGGTGGGACGACGTTGTCGAGAATCGAACGTTCCTCGTTGACCTGGGCTTCGAGTTCCGCTTCTGTCGGCGGTGACCCTGCAGGCCAGTACTCGTGAGTACTGAAATGTAGCGCCACCTCGTGTCCCAGAGAGTTGATCTCCCGCAGGATTTCACGTCGTTCGGCCTCGAGCGGGTTGTACAGCGCAGAGGTGAGTAAGACACAGTACGTCGACTCGACGTCGAGTTCCGCCTCGATTCGAGCCATCTCGAGCGCTGACTCGATCGTCAGATCCACGTCGTGTCTGAGGACGACCCCGCCGTCACCGTCGAGCCCCTCCGAGAACGTCCGGAAGTCGTAGCCTTCGTCGGACAGTCGCTGGAGAAACTGGCGATACCAACGATAGGTGAACTCGGCCTCCTCGAGCAGTCGTCTAGTTCGTTCGGCCATTCCGAGTCGTTCGAGGCGATGATAGGGGGTAGTAATGAATCCCCTATAAAGTGAGAGGACAGGTTATACAGTTCTTACCGCCGCTGTCTTCCGGGCGATCGTCCGGATCGCGTGGTACGGGGCACGCTATCGCTGAAACCAGCGATGGCCGAGCGCCGAAGGTTCGGAGCCGTAGTTGAGCTTCTCAAAGCGGTGTTCGGTTCTCGAGCGTCCGGAGCGACTCGATGATGGTGTCGACATCGCTCTCACTCAGCCCGGGGTGAACCGGCAACGACAACACCTCGTCTGCGGCCCGTTCGGCGACCGGTGTATCGACGTCGAACCCGTCGTAGGCTTCGAGTTCAGGGATCGTGGTCGGATAGTAGACACCGGATTTCACGCCCGCTTGAGCGAGACGGTCTCGCAGACGCTCACGGTCCGTACATCGGACCGTATACTGGTGGTACGCGTGGCGGACGCCGTCCGGTTCGACGGGCGCATCGATACCGGGCACGCGGTCCAGCGCCGTCGACAACCGCCGGGCGTTCGATCGCCGACGGTTCACCCACTCGGGGAGACGTTCGAGCTGGACGCGGCCGATCGCGGCCGCGATACTCGTCATCCGGTAGTTGGTTCCGAGCCGCGTGTGTGCGTAGGCGTCGTCCCCGCCCCGGCCGTGATTGACGTAACTCGCCGCGCGTTCGGCGACACCGGAGTCGTCGGTGAGTATCATTCCACCCTCGCCGGTCGTCATGTTCTTCGTCGGATAAAACGAGAAGGCCGCGGCGTCCCCGAAGGTGCCGACGGATTCACCCCGATAGGTGGCTCCGTGGGCCTGGGCGGCATCTTCGATGAGAAAGACGTCCTCGTCGGCCGCGATATCGCGGAACGCGTCCATCTCGGCGGGCAGACCGTATAAGTGGACAACCAGTATGGCGTCGGCGTCGGTTTCGCGAACGGCCCGTTCCGCCGCCGTAGGATCGAGATTGTACGTGAGAGGATCGATATCCGCAAAGACGGGGGTCGCGCCCGCCAGTCGGATCGCGTTCGCACTGGCGACGAAGGAAAACGGCGTCGTGACGACGCGGTCGCCGTCGCCGATCCCGAGCGCTTCGAGGGCGGCGTGCAACGCGGTGGTTCCGTTGGAGGTTCCGACGGCGTGATCAACGCCACAGTACGCGGAGAACTCCGACTCGAAGCGGCGGACTTCGGGACCGTCGGCGACCATACCGTCCTCGAGGACGGCCCGGACGGCGTCTATCTCCTCGGCCTCGAATCGAGGGTCGGCAAGTGAGATCATGCCATCACGTTCTCCCGTGGCAGCCCGTCCGGAAGCGAACGGCACTCGGCGGGAACGCCGACAGCGAGCGTCTCGGGCGGCACGTCTTCGGTGACGACGGCACCGGCGGCAACGAAGGCCCCCTCGCCGACAGTGACGTCCGGCAGGACCGTCGCGTTCGCGCCGATCGAGACGTCGTCGCCGATAGTCGGGCCCTCGAGACCGACATCACGCCGGAGCGGATAGGGATCGTTCGTCATGACCGCGTTCGGGCCGAGAAAGACCCTGTCACCGATCTCCGTTTTCGGCGGGACGTAGACGCCCGTCTGGATACTCACGTTCGAGCCGACAGTCACCGACCCGTCGAGGACGGACTTCGTTCCGAGGACGACGTCGTCCCCGACAGTGGTGTGCTCCCGGACGAGCGCGTCGTGGCCGGTGACGAACCCACGCCCCACCGTCACGTCGGCGTAGATCGTCGTTCCCGAACGAACAGTCGCATCCTCGCCGATGACCGCCGGCCCGGTGTCCGTCCCGTATTCGTAGCCGACCGTCGCCCCTTCATCGACGTGGGCGTTCGGACCGATCTCGGCGTTGGTCATTCTTTCACCATCGGAGCGATACGTCGTGTGACTGATCCGGTCACCGTTGGTGTTATTGATAACATTGCTGTCTCCGTGTTTCGAGGGATCGATCGCACCCTCACCGCGATGGCGTAATCGGTACGCGTGCTTTGTTATGTATCTCCTACAGGCGTGCCGATAGGATCGGGAAACGGTGGACCCGGATTCGCGAAGTCGGGGCTCACGAGCGTCGTCAGTAGAACGTTGGGATCGCTTGACGTAGAATGGAGCTATGTGCGACCGTCGAGATCAGGCATCGCCGTCGCGTTCCGCTTCGGGTTTGTTTTGTCGTATCCAGCCGATCGACAAAAGAGAGTACGCCGAGAACGTGAGGATGGCCATCGCGACGGTGAGATCCACGATCGGGAACGCCACCACCGACCCCAACAACAAGGCAGTACCGAGAGCGAGCACGCTCGCCACCGACAGCGCTACCGAATAGTGGTGCCACGGCGGCTCTTCGACGTCCTCGCCGGTATCGATGTACTTGTAGAGGGCCTCCGCGTTGGCCCCGAGTTCAATGGTCCCACGTGGCTTGTTGAACGAAACGACGTCCGCCCCGTCCATCTTCGGGAGATGACATTGATAGAGGCCCACGTAAACGCGCTTGCGCTCGCTGGAGGTGATCTGTTTGATATCCTTGGAGTTCTCCCAGGCGGCGATCTGTTCGGCGACGTCGCTCAGCGACACCTTCCCGTCGGCCTCATAGAGGAACTGGAGAACGTACCGACGCCGCTGGTTTTTGAGTATAGCGAACACTTGATCGAGCGGGATCGATGCTGACGGGGGCTCGTCGGAGTCCGACGTTTCCTCCCGGGTCGAATCGGGGTCGATATCTTCGGCATCGACTTCCGCTGGCGATACGCCATCGTTCGTGGACGCTTCGGTCATTATTTTTGACATGGCTGATCTCGTTTCATTGTTGTATTTCCATTACAGAGGAACTGGATTAATAAGGACACAGGTTATTTATTGTCCGGGTGAAAATAAACGTTCGGCCATATTCTGACCGGATTTTAACCCGTCCTTGAGTGTGTGGCCGACCCGCTTGTATGTCGCGGTTTCGGATCCGGTCCGCCTGAATGGGTCGAGCTTCAGGCAGATATCTCTGGTGCCGTCTCGGTGGAGGTACACGGTCAGGGCTCGAGGAGAGAGACTGCCGCAGCCTCGTTGCCCGCCGAGACGCGTAACGAGTACGATCGTCGGTTCCGGGTTGTGTATGTCCGTTCATTGTTCGTTGATCCCCCCATCGGTATGAGATCCATATCGTCTCAGAGATCGACCCTTGGAGGTAGTTACCGATAGTCGAACACCGGTACAACCATCTTGTGACGTAGTCCCTGTTTGTTATGGATGTTATAAAGAACGGTAATCACACATTTCCGTATTCTATTCAACGACGAAAGAAAGAAGAAAACGTCATCAGTAGTGTTGGATCGCTCGGATCTATACGCGGACGGGTATATGTTCGCCGTACTCGTGTTATTTAGGCCGTAACAAAGCATATACGGCAAGATGACGGGAACATGAGAGCGTCAACTCCGAAAGCCGAGTTCGAAAGAAGGGAGAAACACGGCAGGGAAGATGAGCTCTGACGCTGATATCTCCGAGTCAATGTCGCCAGATCTCGTCTTCGAGATACTTAGCAACACGCGCAGGCGGATGGTCCTCTACTACCTCCGTCAACACGACGGGGTGGCGACCGTCAAAGAGCTCGCCGGAGAGATCGCTGCACTCGAAAACGACGTCGAAGTCGATGAGCTGAGCCGCCAACAGCGAAAGCGGGTGTACGTCTCTCTGTATCAGACACACGTCCCGAAGCTCGGGGATGCCGGGATTATCGAATACGACGACGACGAAGGGATCGTACGGCTCACTGATCGTGCCAACGAATTCGATACCTATCTCACACCGGCGACGGAACCCGACTACCCCTGGCGAATACATTACCTCGCTCTGGCTGGGATCGGTGGAACGCTGTTCGTTTTGTCGGCAATCGGGGCCCCGGGTATCGGGGCGATCCCGGTGGACGGGCTGGGGATCGTGCTCGTGATCGCGTTCCTCGTTTCGGCGGGCGTCCAGTATTGGCAACAGAAACAGCGCGAGGGAGAGATCCCGAGAGAACTACTGACACACGAGTAAGGACCGATCAGCGGCACTCGTCGAGTCGACAGACGCTTCCCGGGTCGGCGACGATGAACTCCTCGCTTTTGAGGTGATCGGCCTCGCCCGGAAGGATCATGTAGCTACCGCCCTTCTCCTTTCCGAGTTTGATAACGGTCAGCGACTGGAGTTCGTAATCGAGATCGGCGTGAGAGTCTGGGTCCGAGGCGACTTCTTTCCAGACTTCGTCGAGGGAGGATTTCACAGCACTGTCCCCTCGTCGTTAGCCCGGTAGAAAGCTATTACCGCTGCGGGGAATCCGACAGCGGTGTACGTGCCTCTCGGTGCATAACCGGGTTCGGTATCGATTTCACGGGATGTTGAAACGGCGCCTGTCTGCATAGATGGTAAGTACCCCTTACCGATTATAACTGTTCTTGCGGGGTAATTACCAGCTTGTTACGCATACGTTTCTGTTGGATATACGTCTTTTTCCCGATTGCTGAAAGACGACGTATCGGAGGTAAGAATAGATTACTACGGCCGGGGCGGGCGTTCAATGTGGGAATCGGTGTCGGAGCGATACTCGTAGCCGATCGGGAGTATTGAGCTTCTCTTTTCGAGGTTATCTCTCAGTTCGTCGCAGAAGACGTCCGAACTCCAACGACAACCCCCTACTCGGTCCTGATGATTATTTCTCCGTCGGCCGTCACCGTAACCTGATACCCCCCGATAGAGAACGTAACCTGCCCTCTTGGGTCGCCGATTTTCGCGTGGCTGAAAAGCTCGTCGAGCGCGTCCAGATCGATGTGATCGAAAACGACGGTATCGCCGTTTTCGACGTCGTATCCGGGGACCGAATCGAGGCCGGCGAGAACAGCCGTACTCAGCTCGGTTTTGTCGAGATCTTCCGTCGAGTGATAGACAACAGTACCGTTTCGTTCAGCCCGGCTGACCCCGTTATCGGCATCAGACATTATCCGCAATTGGTGGGGAACTGGATAAATAGTTACTGGTACCGGTGTCAGCTCCCCATTATCGATTCAGTCAGTGAAAGACGCGGATGCGAGAACGGATCGAAAGCGGCCACAGTAGTCGTCCGATGGACTGGCTCGCCATCGCCTTTCGAGGTCGTGTCTCTATCGTAATTTGTACAACCACACAGGTGCGGAGTACTCGTCGCTCGCCCCGAACGCGTTCGGAGGGGGGCGGAAGGGGACGGATTCACGGCCTCAGCGGTCGGTGAGCGATCTGTCATCTGGTATGGTACCGTTTCGGGTATCGTTCATTCGTTTACGCTATTTTCACGGCTCGAGCAAATACCCACTACAGGTGGCGTTTCGGTGAGCTTACCTCGCTTTTTCGCTGTGAACGGACGAAATAGATATACAACCCCGGATAGGAAAGGACGGCATCGGCAGTCAAGCTTGCCGACCACGAACGTCAAACCGTTCGAAGGTATCACACATCTACCTGAAGCATGTCTATACACCAAACTACATCCAATCGACCGTTCGCGGAGAACCGATGAGCTCGGAATGGGACGAAGTCAGTTACGTCATCAGCTCGTCGTATCGAGTTAAGGTTCTACAGCGACTCGCGGAGTCGCCTGCGACCCCTTCACGGATCGCCGAGGATATCGATTGTCCCATCGCTCACGTCTCCCGCGCGCTCCGTGGGCTCCGAGAGCGCGAACTCGTAGACCTTCTGGTCTCCGAGGACCAACAGAAAGGTCGCGTCTACGGGATCACCGACAACGGCGAACGTATCTGGGACACCATCGAGGCACAGAACTTGGCATAGCGCCCCGGGTCGACTGAATCACTCCGATTTTATACCGCCTGGAACGGTTTACGCACCGATCGCACAGCTCTCAAGCGATCGGGAGCGCACTGAGTTCCAGTAGTGACTGCGGCTCACTCTTCCTCTTCTTCCTCTTTTCTTTCTTCTTTTTCGGGGACCAGCAGTTCAGGTTCCCGCTCGTATGCCGGCACCGACGCGAACTCTGTGATCCGATCCAGGTCACGCTGCGATAGGAACTCTGTCATGTAACTACAAGGAGGACAGGAAGGGTGATAGTAATGGGCTATCTAAGGTAACCGCCTATTACAGGACACTCGTATCGGCCACACGGACGAACCCGAACGGATACATGTATAAACGGCTTGTTATATGGTGGTTACACCGTTATGTGTCGTATAACGTAGTGGTTGTTGACTCTTTGAGACGGCCCGAGTTTGTTGACACGTCCCATGGTAGTCCGTTTATTCGAACGTTCTTGTAGACGGCACGAAATTCCGTCAGATGATGTCTTTCAGAGCTCTGAGAGTGTATCCCAGAATGACACCGCTAAACAGGACGAGCGAACCGGCCTCCATGCGTTCCTGCGAGACTAGATACGCCATTCCGATGAACATACCGAGTACTATGACGAGCGCACCGAACAACACGCTCGCCCGATACGCCGACAGCCCCGCTTCCTGTAGTCGTCGCTTGGTTCCGCTGGTATCCATATCGGTACTGTGGGTTATCCTCGCATAGTTATACGCGATCAAATAACGCTGCCAATCGGTTTTTTGTCCCGATCGATGTGGGTGTGTTTCCGAGATCGAGAATCCGCTCTTCGGGTCAAACTCGGATTTCGAAAGGCTCTGCCCCGACGGACACGTGTCCTCTCGGCGATTTTAACGGAGAGCTACTCACCGATACAAGCCCCATACCTATGGCCGAAAACGAACGAGAGGGAACTGAAACCTCATGATGCCGTGGGAACACGTAGCTATTGGCTACATCGGCTACTCGCTTTTTGTCCACGCGGTCTATCGTTCGTCGCCGACCACCGAGGAGACGCTCGTCGTCATCGCCGCATCGTTGCTTCCGGACCTCATCGACAAGCCGTTAGCCTGGCAGTTCGGCGTGTTCGACAGCGGCTACGCGCTCGGTCACTCCGTTTTCTTTGCGGTACCGGTATCTGTGCTGTGTCTTGTTCTTGCACGCTCGCGCGGCCGCCCACGCCTCGGTATCGCGTTCGCAGTCGGGTATCTCCTCCACCTTCCTGCGGATGTCCTTCCCAGATACGTTCGTAACGGCGAACTCCCAATCGAGCGTGTTCTGTGGCCGCTGAGACGCACTCAGACCGAGTACGACGGCGGGTTCGGTGGTGAGTTTATCGAAAACGCTACCGGGTACGGTCGTTGGATCGTCGAGCAGATCCTTTCCGGCAACCCGGATCCGTACTTCGGTCTTCTGATCGGGATCGGCGTGTTCTGTGTCTCGCTGTGGATCTACGATGGGATGCCAGTCGGGCGAGAGGCGTACTGCCTCTGTCGACAGGCTACAACCGACGCCGTCCGGAGAGTTCGCGAGCGGTCCTGACGGGGACCGAGTTCCGCGATGCCAACGTTTTCTGGACCGTATATCGGGTGAACGCTCACACTACAGTAACACCGGAGGTATAACTAGTTCATACCGATGACTTCGCAGTGGTATCCGGTCTATACTTTTTATACATCAAGGGAACGGTCGAGGTATGCAAGCAGTCGTTCTCGCGGCGGGTGAAGGAACGCGTTTGAGGCCCCTGACCGAAGACAAACCGAAAGGGATGGTCGAGGTAGACGACCAGCCGTTGCTCACGCACTGTTTCGATCAGTTGCTCGAGCTCGGTGCGGACGAGCTGATCGTCGTCGTTGGCTACATGAAGAAAGTCATTATCGACCACTACGGCGATGAATACCGCGGCGTGCCAATAACCTACACCCACCAACGCGAGCAGAAGGGACTGGCACACGCCCTGTTGACCGCCGAAGAGCACGTCGAGGGCGACTTCATGTTGATGCTCGGTGACAACCTCTTCGAGGCGAATCTCCGAGACGTGCTGTTGCGACAGCGCGAGGATCGGGCCGATGCTGCCTTTCTCGTCGAGGATGTCCCACCGGAAGAGGCATCGCGATACGGCGTCTGTGACACCAACGACTACGGCGAGATCGTCGAGGTCGTCGAGAAACCCGAGGAACCGCCGTCGAATCTCGTCATGACCGGGTTCTATACATTCACACCGGAGATATTCCACGCCTGCCACCTCATTCAGCCTAGCAACCGGGGGGAATACGAACTCTCGGACGCCATCGATCTGCTGATTCACTCCGGCCGAACGATCGACGCCCTCGGCCTGGACGGCTGGCGACTCGACATCGGCTACCCGGAGGATCACGAGAAAGCCGAACGACGGCTTCAGGATACACCACCGGAGCAACTCGAACCGTCCCTCGAGGCTTCTACCGATTAGCTCACAATCAGCAGTCGTGTGGGCGTGTCGACTGTCAGCTGACTACATTTTCGACCAGCCGGAGCCATCGTGGTGGTAGTTCCCGTCGATGACGTTGTCGCTCCCGTTGTCGACGATCGCGACCGCGCTCCCGGAGTGGACGTCGTTGTCACGGACGAGAACGTCTCTCGTCGCCGAGCCGAGACGGATACCGTACTCCATGTTGTCCTCCGGGTCGTGGATAGCGTTGCCCGAAACGACCGAATCGGCAAGCGACCGCAGGTCGAAGGCACCCTCGTCGCCGTTCGTGTTGCAGTCGTGGGCGTGGTTGGTCAGAATCGACAGGTTCGAAACGTCGATGCCGGACTCTATCAACACACAGTCGCGGTAGGTGCCTCGGAAGGCGTTGTTGCTGATCGATCCGCTTTCGATGGTGCTTGCATCGTCGGTGATACGGACACCGCGTTTCGCGTCACCACCGATCTTCCGTGAGTCGACCACGTTGTTCGAGAAGACGAAGTGCTCACAATCGTTTCGCAGTCGAACGCAGTGGTGCTCACAATTGTCGAAGAGGTTATCGGAGACGTCGATGACACGCCAAGGGTTGTCGTTGTTGTATCGGAGTTCGATCGCGCCGAATCCGCCACCGGCACGCCTAATAGCGTTGCCACGGACCGAAATCGTCGGGTCGCTCATCGTGAAGCTCGACCCGGTTCGGATGAACCCACCCTCGTCGTCACGAGGGTCGTGGGTCCCGTGGAACATGTTGTTGTAGACGTAGGTATCACGTGCGCCGACGGTAATCGCGTTGTTGTCGTTGCCGGAGATGTGGTTACCGACGATGAGCCAATTGATGGTCCCGTCGTGGGCGTCGATCGTCGATCCGTTCTGTCCCGGCTGTAGATCGCAGTTCGCGACGACGGTACCGCGAGGCATTCCGTTGTCGCTCCCGCTCGGAGAGTGGACAACGCCGTGGCGACAGCTCCGGATCGCACAGTCGATGATGAACGTGTTCGCCGACGCGAAGCGGACGCGAATCCCGTAGCCGTCACCGTTAACGTTCGCCCGCTCCAAGGTACACCCATCGAAACGGGTGCCATAAGAGTTGTTGACGCTGAACATCCGATCGCCGAAATCTCGGACTGTCACGTTCCGAACCGTACAATGGGTGGCGCGGTCGATCTCACAGAAGCGGTAGGGACTGTACTCGCCACCGCCGTTGACCTCGACGCCCTCGAGGTGGCCTTCGTCGGGTCGGATGTGAACCGCCACCGCGCCGTCGCCCGTCGGATAGTCGTACTCCAGTGGGTCCGCAACGACGAGTGCGTCCGCCCCGGTGTCGATCTGACGAACGAGGTGTAGTTCGCTCTTCTGGCCGCCCTCGCCCCGTTCGTCCCAGGTCTCACCGCGGACCAGACGGACGGTGTCGCCGACCTCGAACGCGCTGACGTCGGACAGATAGATGTGGTTGTCCCGGACCGCGGCATCCGTCGCGAGTCCGTACGTGTCGCCGATCGATCCGTCCGCAAGCTGGAAGAACGAGGTGTCGGTTTCGTTGATCTCGAACTGTGCGCTGTAGCCGACGAGAGTCTTTCCGTCGCCCAGAGACACTGTCTCGTCCAACTCGAAGTGGCCGTCGACGTAGACTGTCCCACCGTCCGGTGCCGCATCGATACCGTCCTGGAGGGCAACGACCCCCCGATCGCTCGTGGCCACCGTGTTGCCTGCCCCGTCGACGGCCTCGTACCCGTCTTCGAATTCGTACACGAAGACGTTGTGTGCCGGAAGTGCTTCGAGAGCGGTCGCATCCCCCGATGAAATCCGACCGGGCGTAGCCGAGAGTGGCTGTGCGGTCAGGAGGTCTGCGTGTGCTGTCACGGTCGTCCCGTCGTCCGACCGAACGCGCCAGCCGAAGCCGTCGCCAGCAACCAGCGGGACGTCGTCGTCTCCCTCTTCGTCGTCGATGTACTCGTAGCCGCCGATCTGTCTGTCACGCCGATCGTAGACGCGGCCGATGACGCGGTCCCAATCGGCGTCGATTTCGACGCGATACCACTCGTTTTGTGATAGGGGCTCATCAGTCGGCGCCGCCTCGCCGGTAATGAACGAACCGTCCTTCCACTTCAGGACCTCCAGTTCGTCGTCTTCGATGTTCAACCGAACCTGGTAGCCGTCAGTGATGCTCCCGGTTTCGTCGAACTCGGCGAGAACGACCGGGCCTGTCTGAGCGCGGATTCCTTCGGTGTCCTCGGCTTTGAGGAATACGCTGTAGGTGAATCCGCGCTGGGTCGAGACGGCGTTCGAGTTGATTTCGGTGGTATCGCCGTCGCTTGCAGTTCCCTCCAGCATGTATTCTCCTTCCAGGGTGGAGTCGACGACGGCGTAGGAGTCGCTATCGCCGGAGTAATGTCGAAGATTGCCCGCCTCGAAGGCTTCGATGACCGGGCCTCGAATGGGGGCCTTCGTGTCGTACTGTGTGACGCTTGCCGGTTCGATGTCGCTGCCTGTTACCCCGCCGCTGTCATCGAGGCTGTCGTACAGCGTCTGCACGTCGTCGTCGATGTACCGCCAGTTCTTGTTCACCGGTTCGTGCCAATCCTCCTCGCCTTCGGCCGGAACGTTGTAGCTTCGGTTTTCAGTTTTGTCTGTCATTGTGATTCGAACGTCGTTCTGTGGTAATTCTGTGTGTCGTGTCCGCTTTCGACGGTGAGTTCGACGGTGTAGGTGACGCCGTCACCGGCTCCGTGACTGATGCGGTGCTCTAAGGATCCCTCGGCGCTCGCGCCATCGAGATCGTGCTTACAGACGGTGATGACGCCGGAGCTATCCGAGAGTGTTAGCTCGGCGGCGGCAAGTTCCCCCTCATCGATCGTCGTACCCCAATCGATTGCCGCATCGACGTGTGGGTTTCTGGGATTGCTCACGTCCTCGGCGGTCAGTTCCGTGATCACTGGCTTTGCCGTCGGCTCGTCGGTTTCTTCCGTCGTGAACGACAGCGTCTCGCCGGTGGCGACGGTGTCTTCGGCCTCGGCGACTGCACGGACCGAGTAGTCGGTGCCGCCTTTGAGTTCGCTCACTTCCGCCTCGAATTCGCCCTCGGAATCGAGGGTTTCCCCGGCTGTTTCGTTCGGTAAGCCGTTGTTACTCTCGCCCCACTCGAACAGGACCGTCGCCGAATCGTACCCGTCGAGTTCGGTTAGCTCTCCGGTGAACGTCGCCGACGAGGTCCCGATATCGGTGACCGTTCTGGTCTTCGCTTCGAGAGTCGTGTCCCCCGTCTCCGTCCCTCCGGTCGAGCCCCCGTATCCGTCGGCACCGTAGCCGGCCATCCCGTATCCGTGCCCCTCTGCGCGGGCGGGTTGAGTTGCCCCGAGCGGTACGGCGGTACTGACACCGAGTGCTGTCAGATACGTCCGTCTCGTAACCGGTTTCTGTCCCACATCTTCATTCGGAGCGGTCATCTGTCACCGTTCCGACTGGTAATCTGGTCATAATTCATCTGTACTCAGTGGTGGTGGTACACCATATTCCGGTAGCATTACCCTACTACAATAACGATTTTTGCAGGTTTGATACCAAAAGAGGTTGAGTATATTCCAGATACTATCCGATTATTCTCCGATAGCTACGGTTACTATCTGTATACAGAGTAACACGTTCGATTGGATGTTAAATAGGGATTCGTTCCGAACAGATAGCTACTTGATCTGTCTTCTCGGATCCAAGCTGTTTTGGTCGGTCTGTTCGACGGTGGGAGGAAAACGACGACTCCCGTTTGTCCGTTCGTCGTGTGGAGAACGTTCGGTAAGGTCTTCATAACTAATCAAACCGGGGCGGTGTGTTACAGACAGATGCACCGAAGCGGTCTTCCCTTCGATACTAATCTTCTCGACGTCGGTGGGAACTGACCTCTATGGAGGTACTCGTTGTCGGATTGGACGGTGTCGACCTGCCTACGCTCGACTCGATGAGCGCTGCCTCGGTCACTCCGACGCTCGATTCGCTTCGCGAAGACAGTGTCGTGGCTCCACTCGAATCCCAGCTCCCGCCGTGGACACCCAGCGCCTGGCCCTCGATGTATACGGGGGTCAATCCGGGAAAACACGGCGTCTACGACTTCTTTCAGTTCGATGGCTACGACTGGGACGTCGTCAATCGGTCGCTCGTAAAGGAGTTCGCTGTCTGGGAACTGCTGTCGACACACGGGTTCTCGTCGGTCGTCCTCAACGTTCCCGTCACGCACCCGCCGGAGGCGTTCGACGGGGTCCTCGTTCCGGGATATATCGCCCCGGAAGAACCGGACTGTCACCCCGCCGGGGTGTGGGCGGAACTCGAAGAACACCTCGGGGGGTACTCCTTGTACGGGCGCACACTCGATTCGACTGCACCGGATGCGGAACTCGCCGACGACCTGGTCGATCTCACGCGTATGCGCGGCGACGGGTTCGAGTATCTCGTCGGGAAGTACGAACCGGACTTCGGATTCGTGCAGTTTCAGGCGACCGATACCGTGTTCCACGACTTCCCGGAGAACGAGGCAGTCATCCACCGTGTCTACGAGGCCGTCGATCGGGAGGTCGGGCGGTTGATCGACCGGTACGACCCGGCGGTGACGCTCGTAGTCAGCGATCACGGGATCGGACGAATGAGCGGGTGTGAGTTCCGAGTCAACGACTTCCTCCGGGAGGAGGGGTGGGTCGTCGCGACGACAGCCGGAAGCGGGATGCCGTCGTGGAAGTCGCTGACGCGGGACACCGAGGACGGGATCGACGGTGCCGTCGAACGACTGGCGGCGACCGGCGTCGATCTGGCCTCCCGTGTCGGTGTGACGAGTCAACGGGTGGCTTCGGTTCTCGAGCGGTTGGGACTGAAGGGGTGGGTACTCGAAACGGTTCCCGTCGACGTCGTCCGTGCCGGAACGGAGCAGGTCGACTTCCCGGCCTCAACGGCGTATATGCGGACCCGGACGGAGATGGGGGTCCGGCTCAACGTCGAGGGTCGGGAACCGGATGGGACGGTGCCGAAAGCGGACTACGAGGCGGTGCGGAGCGATCTAATGGCGATCCTTTCGGAAGTCGAAACACCGGACGGCGAGCCAGTTTTCGAGCGTGTCGCCGGACGCGAAGACGTTTTTTCGGGGCCCCATCTCGAAGCCGCACCGGATATCGTCACCGTCCCCGCCGGGTTCGATCACTTTCTCGCGGCGAATTTAAAAGGGGCGCAGTTCGGTGCCCCGACAGAACCCTACGAACACAAACGCGACGGCGTCCTCATGGCGAGAGGTCCCGGAGTCGACACCGAAACGCGGCTTCCCGACGCCCATCTCTTCGATATCGCGCCGACGATCCTGTCGGCTTTGGGGGTACCGGTAAGCGATCGAATGGACGGCGACGTGCTTCCGATCGTCGACGCCACGGCGGAGATGTCCTACGACCAGTTCGATACCCGTTCGGTCGGAACCGACGGCGACGCCGTCGAAGAGCGCCTCTCGGATCTCGGTTACCTCCAGTGATCGCCCGTCGGCGAACACCCCTTCTTGCCGGCAGCAATCACTTCTTTGCGACGTAGTGTGGATCCCGCTCGAAAAAGCGCAGGATCCCCTTCCGTTCCCCGATGATGTCGATGGGCGTCAGCCCACACTTTCGGAGCTGTATCCACTGATCGATCGGATCGGTGAGATAGATCTCCATCTCACCCAGCGTGACGCTTTCGGCCTTACATCGGGAAAACAGCCGACTCCGGTTCCGTTTACGGAGGTAAAGGTCGTAGATGTCCTTCAGCCCGAGGCCGAGGTTCCGAACCGAGAGGGGAACGAGGGGGTGCCATCTGTTGTGTGTGCAAAACAGGAAGACGCCGGAGGGTTTCAGTATCCGCCGGATCTCGGTGAGTGCCTCGATACGCTTTGCCTCCGGCACGAGGTAGTCGAGTCCGAACCACGAGAAGACGACGTGATCGAAGGAGCCGGTGTCGAACTCCGTGTCGGTGATGTCTGCGACGTGGAACTCGACATCCGGCACGAGCAACCGAGCCTTCTCGATGAACGGCTCGCTGATGTCGACTCCCGTTACCTCGAAACCACGTTCATGCAGCAGCGCGGACACTCGACCGACACCACAGCCCACATCGAGGACGGTTCCGCCGGCCTCGAAATATCGATCGACGGCTTTCCGTTCCTGTGGAAACAGCTCGTCGGACTCCGCGAATCGGCGTGTGTAAAGTTCGACAGCATCGTTCGTCGAAAAGAGATCGGTCGTTTCGGCGCCTCCGCCGGCGGGGTTCTCGCTCATCCGTCTCAGTGGTCCTTCCCGGCCGTCACACAATGTTATGTTCACCGTACCGGGAACCCAGATGCCGGTAATAGACTAGATGTAACTGGACCGAACAATACGAATCCGATCCCGCGCTATCCGATCATCGAACGGACGGAGTCGGCGAGTTCCCGCATCGAAGGGGCTCCATACTTATACTGGCCCTGACTGAATCCCCGGTGTAATCTATGGGTGGCGTGTTACTGCTCGATGCACATCTCAAGCAGGCTCTCGTCGTGACCCGATCGCTCGGAGACCGGGGGATCCCGGTGACCGCCGGATCACACTGCCGGTGGACGCCCAGTCGCTTCTCGAAACACGCCGAGGAGTGGCTCCACTATCCCGACCCCGAGGACAGCGAGGCGTTTCTCGAAGCGATCGAATCGGAACTCACAGTGGGTGACTACGACATGCTCCTGCCGATCGAGGAGTCGACACTCGACGTCGTCCTCGGGAACCGTGAGACGTTCGAAGCGCTGACGACGCTTTCGTTTCCGCCTACCGAGACGACTGCGGTGGGACTGGACAAACGCAGGACCATCGAGGCGGCGAGACGCCACGACGTCCCACATCCGGAGACGGTGTTTTCGGACTCGGCGACGATCCCGGAAATCGAGTCGGCACTTTCCTATCCCATCGTGATCAAGCCGATCAACGGAGAGGGTCGAGACGGGGTTTCAGTCTGTCACTCTCGAGAAGCCCTCAGGACGGCCGCCCAGGAGACCATCGACGAACTCGGGCCCGTGTTGTTCCAGGAGTTCATTCCGAACGGGGGCGAGTGCGGTGTCTACGCGCTGTACGATCACTCGAGCGATCTGCGGGCCGTCACCGTCCAGCGGCGATTGCGCTCGAAGCCGCCGGAGGGCGGTGCGAGCACCTACCGCGAGACGGTCGAGGATCCCTCGCTTATCGCACTCGCAGACGAGTTTCTCAGTGCCCTCGATTGGCAGGGCGTCGTCATGGCCGAATTCCGCGTCGATCCGCGGAGCGGGGAGCCACAGCTCATGGAGATCAATCCGCGGTTCTGGGGGAGCCTCGCCCTCTCGGTGTTTGCCGATGTCGACTTCCCGTCTCTGTTGTATCGTCTCTCGACCGGCGGTGAACTTCCCTCGGAGCTTTCGTATCGCCGCGACGTCCAGGCTCGCTGTCTGTTCACCGATTTCGTCCAACTCCTTCAGCGGGAGGACACGGCGAGGGCCTTCCGAGAGTTTCTCACCCCCGCATCGAAACCCTGCTGTTTCGATATCGTCTCGACGGACGACCCCTTGCCGACGGTCGGACAGATGCTTTATTGGTCGTCGCTACTCCTCGCCGATCGTCCCCGGATCGGAGTATGAACAGTTCTTAGCGTCGTCAGGGCTAAAAATCTCGGACCGCGGTTGCCGTCTCGCCCGACCACTGTGGCACTGTCTCGCCGAGAATGCAGTCCATAACAACTAGCCTGGGGCCGTAACTTCGAATCGATTGGCATCTATGGAGCGTAACCAGTTGCTTCGGGGATCGACTATACTCGGATTTCTGCTGTTGAGCCTGGGGATAATAACCGCATATCGCACCCCAGCTACCGGGTACGAACTGTCGACGTATGCGGGAACGCCGACACTCTTTTGGGCGTGTAGTTGTCTGGCTCTAGTGGTTTCGATACTGGTCGTGTTCTCGACGCCGGACCGGGGAAGTCGGATTGGCGGTGCGTTTCTGGGCGGGCTCTCGATGACGGCTATCGTATCGCTTCCGGTCATCAGAGGGTACCACTACCTCGGTGAGAACGATTCGCTGTCACATCTCGGCACGACACACGACATGAACGCCGGTCTCTTGGCGATGACGGAGAGCCGGTATCCGGTTGTTCACACGCTCAGCTCCGTTCTTCACGACGTGACCGGACTTTCGCTCAATCACGTGATGTTGATCGTTGTCACCGTGTTCATCATCGCGTTTTTCGTTTTCGTCCCGCTCGTGGTGCGAGAACTCACCGGCAGCACGGAGATGGCGGCCATCGGGCTCTTTTCGGGGCTTCTGTTGTTGCCCATCAATCACCTGAGTCCGTCTATCTACATCCATCCGACGACGCAGGCACTCATGTATACGCCGGTCGTGCTGTTTGCGTTTTTCGTCGTGTACCGAAACCGGACATGGCGGAGTTCGTCGCTCTTTCTTCTCGTCGCCCCGATCTTCGTTCTGCTTCACCCACAACAGGCCGCGAACCTGTTGGTCTTTTTTGTGATCGTCGCCGCAGTCCAGGCGGCGTACGATGTCTACCGCGGACGACACACCGCACGGTGGGGTCAGTGGGTTCTGCCCGAAGTCAGCGTCTACGTCGCCGTGTTCATTCTGTGGGTTCGTAATCTCCCGGCGTTTTGGAGCTCCCTGGAGACCGTGTATATGATCCCGTTTGCGGAGACACAGGCGGCTGAAAGCACGGTTACGCGTGGCGTATCGCTGACGGCGGTCGGTGGCAGTCTCCCGGAAGTATTCATGAAACTGTTTTTTGTCTCGCTCGTCTTTTTGATGCTGACGTTTGCACTGTTGCTCTACATCTCACAGAAGTACCGTGAGCTGTCGACGCGCGCCGAAGCCGTCTCCTCCGATGGGGGAACAGCGCGGATCGATCTCCTGTACGTGTTCTGTGGACTCGCCGGAATCGGGATCGTATTCTTGGTGTATCTGATCGGCGGGATTTCAGATCAGTATTTCAGACAACTGGGGATGGTCATGGTGTTCGGGACGATCCTCGGGGCGATCGCGCTCGGATACCTGAAACAGGAACTGCAGTTCCGGGGAGAGAGTGATACAGCCAGTGTAGCCCGCCTGACGATCGCGGGGGTACTCCTCGTCTGTCTCCTGCTTTCGCTCCCGGTCGTCTTTTCCTCGCCGTACATCTACTACTCATCAGATCACGTAACGGAGGCACAGATGGAGGGGTACGAAACGACCTTCGAACACCAGTCGGACACCATCGCGTTCGACGACGTGCGGTCGTCGACCAGCCGGTACGGGCACGCCATCCTTGGCCGCGATATCCCGTCCGAAGCGTACTACAACACGGACGATCCCGGTATCCCCGATCACTTTGCCGATCGGGCGTTACCGGAGTATTTCGATGAACCGACGTACGTGCCGGTGACCGAAACCGACCGCGTGCGAGACCCGGTGTTGTGGCGTGGCTTCAGATTCAGCAACGAGGACTTCGCGTACCTCGACGAGGACCCACAAATAAACCGGGTGCAAACGAACGGCGGATACGACCTCTATCTGGTCGAGTCCCGCTGAGCCAGTTCACGGATGAGTGAATAGCGGCGGATTCGCCCGTCGTGTAACGACGATCGGCCGATCGGAACCTAGCCGAGGATCGAGCGGATCTTCTGGGGGTCGAGGATTCCGGTCGCAACGGAGAGGGCAGCCCAGACGGCAACGCCGAGACCGACGACCGAAAGGAGCGTCAGCCAACCGGTGATGTATCCAAGCAGGGCGAACACGACACCCGACATCACTCCGGTGATCCCGGTGATGGTCCCGACCTGCTTCGAGAGATAGGCGATTCGGAGGTCGAACTCGGTCGAGACGATGTAGAGGTTCGCCGCAGTGTAGAGTCCGTACGTCAGGACCGTCGCGACCGCGGCACCGACGACCCCCATCGTCGGGATCAAAACGACGTTCAAAAGGACGTTCATCGACGCGGTCACTCCCCTGACGATGGCGCGCTCACGAGCCCGCCCGAGGTAATCCAGCCCGTTGTCCGTTATTTTCGTTATCGCCTTGAAGACGATAAACAAGCCCAGAACCTGCAGGACGATAACGGCCCCACCGTAATCCGGTCCGAACACGAGACGAATCAGCGGATCGGCGACGAGAACGAGCCCCGCCGCGGCGGGAATGTACACGAGAAGAGAGTTTACGAGCGTCAGTTCGTATATCCGAGAGATTCGACCGATGTTTCCGGCCGCCTTCTGTGAACCGAACGCCGGCGAGAGCGTAAACCCCAGCGCGGACATCGGCTTCTCGACGAACCGCACGACGCGGTCTCCGACGACGTAGAGACCGACCTCGACGGGTGAAAGGAAGTACCCGACGAGCAGTGTGTCGACAGTGCTGTCTAGGACTTTGGCGGTGTTCGTCGCCGTGATCGGAACCGCGTACTCCACGATCCGTCTTCGGAGACCGGGTTCGACCGAGACGGTCTCGTCGCGGATATCACGCACCCGCCGAGAGAGATACAGGAACCCGACAGCACTGGCCAACACCGCGCTGAGAACGTATCCGACGAGCGCGCCGACTGCGCCGAACCCGACCGCCAGTCCTAACGCGATAACCACCCGGCTGACCTGGCCCAGTACCTCGAGGCCGGCCACGAACCGTATCGCCTCGAACCCCTGAAGGACCTTCTCGAGGTAGGTCATCAGTGTCCCGAACACGATAAGCGCAGTCCCGACGAGAAGCAGCGGTTCTATCTCCGGTTCCCCGAGCAGGACCGCGATGTACCGGTAGCTGACAAGCAGCGCAAAAACGGTGATACAGATGGTCAAGAGATTAACGAGAAGCGACGACCGGACGATAAACGGGATCTGGCCGGGATCCGCTTCCCTGTACTCGGCGATGTACCGTCCGGCGGAGCGGGAGATGCCCAGTCGCGCGATGAGCTGAAACGTCCCGAAGACGCTGAGCGCCAAAAACAGAAGGCCGTAGCTGTTCGGTTCGAGCACACGGGCGAGGCCGACAATGAGGGCGACCCCTGCGATTGCGATGATGAACTCACTGAGGAGTTGTGCTTTGAACCTCGCGACGAGTTCATTGACGAAGCTCATGGGGGTGCTGCCGGCGGGGGCGGCTCCCGTCATTACCCGAGTGAACGCGTTCGGCCACGTCCCTCAGGCTTCAGCTCTATACAGCGGCAGTCGCCCCCGCTTGACGCAGATAACTCGACCGCACCGACACGCATAGCTATACATCGCATATGCTGTTTTAGGAATCTCCTACCGTCGATACCCGCCCTATACCGATGGCATCTGGCCGGTGAGACGGAACTGCAACGCCACGATTCCGTGCGAGAATGTAGTCGTTGGCTACATCAGGGACTCGTTTTCGTCCATGCGGTCTATCGTACGCCGCCGATACCGAGGAGACGCTCGTTTTCGTTGCTTTCTCGTCGTTTGCGGGCCTCATCGACTACCTCGGGGGTACGGCCACTGGTTACGCGAGCTGAGTCTCTCCGGCAATCAGGGTGCGTAGTTGGGTATCTCGATCGGCATCAGAATTTCGGTGTCTTACTGTTGGCCTACGACGGGATCCCCTTCGGTCGGCGGGTGTACGATCGTTATAAATCAGTTGCCGCAGGCCTCGCCCGAGTCGTCGGTGGACCGTCGTGACACCGATCGAGTAGCCTCTTCCTTACTATGCAGCGCGAATACGTTTCCAGCGGTATGTTGGGTGGATTCTGGATGGATGCCACGCGGGACCCGACAGCGGAGCAACCTGAGCGTGAGGGAGGTATCTTCGAGTGGCCCTTCGCCCGGTCAGGTGATGGGGGTGACGATTCCGATGGCAGTCCACGCCGCCGATTCCTGGCCCTGCTGGGAGCCATCATCGCCACTGTCTCCGCGTCGGTCGGGATACGGCTGGGAGGGTTCTTCGAAATTTTTGACGGCGACGACGCTTCCGAGAGGCGGCCACGTGACCGGTCGAATGCCCACATATTCGTCATAGAGCGTGGCGGCACGTACGAGGCGTTCAACGCCGACGGAACGACGCTCTCAGAGGGAATGGATGGATGGCAGGTTCTCTCTGAGGGGTTCGACGCGGTCGCCGCCGGTGGCTCGATATACATCGACGGCCACTACGATTACAACCCAGGCCAGCAGATCGAAGTCCGGAAGGACATCACCGTCGAAGCGTCGACGGCGGTGTTCGAACACGCCGAGGTCGACGAGTTCATGTTTCGGTTCCGCGGAGAACAGATAATTTCCGGACGCGAACTCGACGCCACCGCACGACAGGGTGACCGTGTCATCGCGGTGAGTGAACGATACATCGATCGCGGGGATACGATCCACGTCTACTCGGATGCCTCGATCGTCCGTGCGGGTGCAGACAACATTCCGATCGGTGAAGGACACATCGTCGAGGCGGTCTCAGAGCAAGGGTACGATGGTGAGACGTCGGTCGGGTTGGGTGAAATCCGCCTCGGAGAACCGCTGCAGTTCAGCTACGACAGTGCCGACGACGCCAGAGTCTCCGTGATGGAGCCGGTAACCGTTCACTGGATCGGCGGAGAGTTCCTCGGTCACAGTATCGATGCCCAAACAGAGCGTGGGATCCAACTGGAGTACTGTACTCATTCGACTGTCGTCGATATTTGGTCGGACGAAATCGGTAAGGAGTGTATCAACGTCGAGGACTGCTACAAGGTCCGGATCCACAACTGTCATATCCAGCGAGCGATGGAGCAAGGTGACGGCTACGGGATCGCGACATCGGGCGCTGCCACACACCTCCTCGTAACGAACTGTCAGTTCCAGGAGATGCGTCACGCTATCGAAACGTCGGCAGGGCAACCAGATACCGGGCTCACGCGTGATCTGCTGATTTCGAACTGTACCTTCACCGGCGGCAACCAGTCCGGGCTCTGTGATACACACCACGGAACCATCTCCTGGAACATCCACGACTGTGTGTTCGACGCTGAAGCCCAGTGTATCACCGCAGGCGCACTCATCAATCGGTTCGTCGGCAACACGTTCCACCGTGGTCAGGTGGAATCCAAGTCCGCGATCATGAACCGCATGGACGGGTTCCGGTGGATCGAAAACGACGAAGCGCCCGTCGATTCGATCCAGTGGATCATCCAGAACAACACGTTCCGTGGATACGATCGGGCGATCAGACTCCGCAATCAGGAGCGAAACGAACTACTGCAGTTTCAGGGAAACGTCATCCGTGGCGGCATCAGTCGATCGCTCTCCATCGAAAACCCGATCGAACGCGCCCTGATCACGAACAACTATTTCGAAGGAGCGACCGGACACTGCATCGAGGTCCGCGAAGCGGGATACGACGGTCGTCTCGATATCCCCTTCCACGGCGTCAGACAGGGATTCATGTCGGGTAACTACTTCGGGAACACCGACACCGACTCCGAGGTCAGGATCGGCTACGGGAACATGGCTGTCGTCAACAACTTCTTCATGGCCGGCAGTGACGACGAACCGGTCAGCTTCGGTTCGTCGGTAAACAACGGCTTCGCTGCCATGAACAGCATATACGACCCCGCCGGCTACTTCCCGACGTCGACCGCCGCTATCGACGGCGGACTGAACGTACAGGTCGAGGCGAACTTCCACTACGGATAGTGAGACAGGGTCCCCCATGTATGATGAACGTTATGACAAACTGAACCATGAGATCGAAACTGATACGATTGGGATATCACTACCGCCGAAGCGGTCTTACTGCGGTCTCACGGGCGACGTTAGGACATTTCTTGTATGCCCCCCTTTATTGGTACAACAGCCGTAAGCTGACGGACTGTCCCACGGTTCCCCGAGTGACCACGGTCGATCCTGCGGAGATCGCCTTCTCGACGATCCCGAGGCATCGGTTCCCACACAAGGGAGAAGACGCGTTCCTCGGCGAACTCGGCGGCGTATGGGACCGGTTCCGGACGGACTTCGAATCGACCACGCTCTATCAGTCGCTGTACGATCGCTTCGAGAAGGGAGCTCGGTGGGAGGACACGGCGATGTATCAGTCTGCTCGGTGGTCGCTCGAAAAACGGGGAAGGTCTGTCGAGCAACTCGAACAGCGATGCAGATCGATCGACGACCTCTATGAGAACATCAAAACGAGCGGCTATTCGAGGACGGGGGTGCCGATCCAGCGAATAGAAGAGACAGAGCAGGTGACTCGGACGGACGATACTGTCCGCGTCGGTGAGTACCGCATTCCGGACGAGCCCCGTGTCGGTATCGGTCACGACGGGACCTGCATCCGTCTCGGTGGTGGCCGCCATCGAATATCGATCGCGAGGCTGCTCGACATCGAGGAGATACCGGTGGTTGTCCTCGTCGAACACCCAACGTGGAACGGATCGGAGTAACCGGTGCTATCACGCTCCGATATCCGGCCACACTACCAAAAGAGTCACGGCGTGTATCGGGCCCCGCCTATTCGGAGGCTTCGGTTTCTACATCGACCCACAGGTGGAGGCTCTCATCGGCGTTCTCCCTCGTCGGCGTAGCCGGAGCGTCGTCGTCGTACAACAGCACGACGAGCCGTCGGTCCTCACCGCTCATCTCCTCGGGAGCGGTCAGTGCCGCCTCCTGAATCCACGCTTCGTCGTGATCGAGTGTCGTCGAACCCCGGTCGAGTTCGGTCCGTTCGGCGACTGTCTCCCCGTTTCCGGTGTCACTGACTTGCTGCAGTTGAATCACGACCGTGTACTCGACCGTGCCGTGTTCGTTGTTCTCGAGACCGATGTGGATGTGTTCGGGATCGTCGGGCGAGAGCGTCTCGGGATACTCCGCAGCGACGAGTTCACCGTCGTCCTGCTCGGTCAGGATGTAGAACTCGGTGAACGCCTCGCCGTCCGGCGGTGAAACCGTTGCGAAGCCGAGGAGACCGACGGTCAAGAGCGCTGCGACGATGAGTCCGACACTCAAAACCGTATTGACCCCAGCGTCCGCCCCGCTTACTGAATCAGTTCGTCGGGCGATCCAGGCCCAGTACCGGACCCGAAAGCGAACCGGCTCCGGAACTGCTCGACGACGGCCCGCGGCGACGATCGTACAGCCGACCGTAAACACCGCGAGTGTCACGAACATCACGGCCGATGCGAACTCGAGGGGTGAAACGGTCACCGCGAATGCGAGCAGCGGCACGATAGCGAGACTGAGAGCGAACGAGAGTGCGACACGCTCGATGCCGTCGATTCTCCGACCAGGGGTGGTCCACCGGCCAGGTTCCGCTCGCGAGGGGTTTTCGGTGGGTTGGTCCAGGACACCGCTATCTTCGGGTGTCGGTGTGGACTTCGGGGCAGTCTCGGGGAACAGCGCCGAGACGAGCGCATAGCCGGGGACGAACAGGACGAAACACAGGCCGATCACAGGCCGTAGCAGTGATTCGTTGATGACCGGAAAGTAAACGGCCGCCCCGGTGAGACCGACAGTTACGAAGACTGCGGCAAGGTCGGCCGGAATAATCCCGGTCCGGTCTCGCGTATCCGTCGTCCGACCGCTCATATCTGATTCGCCTCCCCGAGCGGGCTCTTTCTAAAAGCGGCCATTCGGTACACGCCCTTTGCCACAGCCATCCCCATCCCGCTCGATTCGATGGAATAGTACACGCTTTGCTCTCCGGCGAACTTTCGTTTGTACTTCGTTAGGCGCCTACTGTTCGCCGTGTACATGTCGTACGTCGCAACCGAGTCGAGCTCGGGGTCCGTGAGTATGTCCTCGATGATTTTCCAGTGCAGGAGGCTGTTCGGACTCACGGATCTCCGCGTCTGTGTCCCTCCCTTCCAAGAGTACGCAGTCTCGTTCGAGTAGAGGATTATCTGTCCGCCCAGGAACTCCCCGTCGTCCGTCTCGGCGGCGTATGCCCGCGCACGGTCTCCCAACGCCTCCAACAGATCCCGGACGAACCCCCAGGACAGCGGCATCTGGTAGCCCTGTGCGGCGTAGCGTTGTTCGACCGCCTCGTACGTCTGCTTGGCTGCCTCCATACCCCCCGTCCGGATCGATATATCGACCTCGTTTCGTTTGCGGATACTTCTCCGGAGATCAGCGGCGAACGACCCCAGCAGTTGCTCGCGGTCCGTCTCCTCCAGATCGAGTTGGTAGGTATACGCCGGGGTAACGTCGAAGCCGTCCCACTGAAACGGTCGTGGATCGGTGTACTGAGGGGAACACGCGAGTCGCAGCAGTGTGCGGCTGTCGTCGACCGCCAGCTCCTCCAGCACTGCCTCGACGAACCGACGATTCGTTATCTCCTGTTTGTGACGTTTCGGACTCGGGGGCATGACTACAGGCCCGAGTCGCCCGATTCCCAGCCCGAGCGGCGGAGATGTCAGGAGACGCCCGCCGAACTTGCGGCTTTCGTGGACGGGAAACAGCCCGATCGGTTCCTGGCCCTTGAACCCCGCCAGAAGATGGAATTCGCCGTCGGTGTGCTCGGTAATAACACGGAGTGCTTCCGGTCTGTGAAACAGTTCAACTCCCGTCTCCGGGAGTATCTGACCCCACTCCTCTATGTCGACTCGCTCTATCCGCATTCGTGTTTACCTCGTCGAAATCGGGTATCGTTATGTGCGTTCTACTGGGTGGGATCCACCGTCCAGGAAACGGTAAATTCCCCATACCGCTGCTATTGATGCCTATATACATCTCATAACTTTGCGTGTCCGACCCTCCTCTCTGTTGAATCGCATATGGTGGCCAGTATCTGTGTCGTCGAGATGGGTCACATTGGACTCGCCCTTGTGACTGTATCCGACGAAACAGGTCTCGACATCGTCGGCCACGATATCGACGATCGGGAAATCCGGCAACTCGAAGCGGGCACCGCCTCGATCGATGGTGTAGACGATCAGTTGATTACCGGGGTCGGTACGGACCTGACGGCACTCGAACGGGATCGACCCCGGACGAGCGGTCTCTTCACTCAGGAGGGATCATAGCTATGTACAAAGACCACAGTATCGGCGTCGTCGTCCCGGCGTACAACGAAGCGGGGCTGATCGGCGATGTCATCCGGGACATGCCGGAGTTCGTCGACCGGATCTACTTCGTCGACGATGCCTCACAGGACGACACCTGGGACGAGGCGCTTTCGGCAGCACGGGAACGCCCCGACCGACCGGAAAGCTTCGGGACCCAAAAGCAAGGCGCAGCCGTGTCTGACGGAGGCACCCGGCGCGCCGACGGCGGTGTAGACAGTCTTCGAGGCCGCGCTCGGTTACACGAACGGGTGGGCAAAGTCGTCCCGATCAGACACCACGAGAACATGGGCGCCGGCGGCGCGATCAAGACGGGGTACCTCACCGCTCGCGGTGACGGTATCGACATCACCGTCACGATGGACGGGGATGGACAGATGGACCCGGCACAGATGCCGAAGCTGCTCGATCCGATCGTCTCCGGTGACGCGGACTACACGAAAGGTAACCGGCTACTGTATCAGGAGTACCGCAAGGAGATGCCGCCGTTCAGGTTCTTCGGGAACTCGATTCTCACTTTCCTGACCAAGGTTGCGAGCGGCTACTGGAAGACGATGGACCCACAGAACGGCTACACGGCCATCTCGAAGTACGCCCTTTCTAACATCGGGATCGAAGCGATGTACGAGTACTACGGGTACTGCAACAACGTTCTCGTCCGTCTGAACGCGAAGGGAATGCGCGTCGCCGACGTTGCCATGCCCGCGAAGTACGGCGACGAGGAATCGAGTATCAACTACGTCACGTATATCCGGAAGGTGTCCGGGATGTTGCTCGGGAGCTTCCTGTGGCGGCTGAAGGTAAAGTACTTCGTTCTCGACTTTCACCCGCTCGCGTTGTTTTACATCTTCGGGACGTTCACCGCCGCTATCGGCGTATTCGGTGGGTTATGGGCATTCTACGGGATGCTCGCCGCCGGTGAGGAGCTGTTCGTTCGCCTGTCGTTGAGTCTGCTGTTGTTCACCGTCGGGAGCATGTGCGTCATGTTCGCGATGCTGTTCGATATGCAGGTGAACGAAGACAGAGAGGTCCAGATCCATGAGTGACGGCAAACAGCTCTGTTTGACCCTCGACCTGGAGAACGACTGGTATTTCGAGGAGCCGGGATACGACCACCTGACACTCGCGTACCTCGACGAGTTCATCCGGCTCATCCAGCGAATCGACGTCCCACTGAGCGTTTTCGTCGTCGGGAAAACGCTCGAACGGTATCCGGAGGCAATCGACCGACTCGCGACCGAACTCGACTGCGAGTTTCATCTCCACTCCTACAGACACGAGACCGACGACTCCCACGACTTCCGGACGGAACTCCGTCTCGGCAAGGAGGCGTTTGCGGACTACTTCGGGCGTGATCCGGTCGGCTATCGGGCACCGTACGGGGATATCGACCCCGGACACTTTCCCGTGCTGGCCGAGGAAGGCTTCGTGTTCGATTCGAGTGTCTTCCCCTCCTACCGTCCCGGAGTCTACAACAACCTTACCTCCCCAGTCGAGCCGTACGTTCCGGAGGGGCTCTCCGGGCCGCTCGAAATTCCGATCGGCGTGTTCCGTGGTCTCCGGATCCCCATCTCACAGAACTACCTGAAACTGTTCGGCGCGCCGCTCGTTCGACTGCTTTCGGTCGCCCCGCTCCCGAACACGCTCGTTTATAACGTTCACTTGCAGGACCTCTACCGCACGGATTCACACGACAAGCTATCGGGTGTTAAAAAGCACATAATCAATAGGAACCTGTCCAACTCCGAAACCGTACTCGAAGAGAGCGTCGCTCGTCTCCGCTCGAACGGCTACGAACCGACGACCATGACTGCCATCGCCGCTCGTAACGGCCACGAACCGACGACGTCGACCGCCCGCGGCCACGAACCACCCTCACACCACTGATGGACACAGCCACTCACAGCGAACGTTGGACGGAAACACACTCCGACCGAGCGACCGGTCGGTCAGCGGGCATAGTAACCGGTTCGGTGTTGTCCCGGCCGGTCACAGTAGGGCGGGTGCGTTCGCTTCGTAGAGATAACGAACACGGCAACCGAACTGTCGGGTTGGGGACGTTCGTCTCAGAGTGCGATCCGACAGATTCACAGGGTCGGTCTCGATGAGCACTCGCGTTTTCGTCCTCGACGGGCGGGCACTCTCGACGCTTGCGTTCACACGCCGACTCGACGAACTCGGGGCCGTCGTCCACGTCGGCGAGAGCTTCGAACCCTGTCTCACCGCCTACTCGGGGTCGCCGGCTCAGACACACACCTACCCCTCACCGGATGAGCATCCCGACGCGTTCAAAGGGACCGTCCGCTCTCTCGCCGAAGCGTTCGATTACGACATCGTCATCCCGATCAGAGACTCGACGACGTCGTTGCTTGCCGAACTCCAGAACGAACTGCCCGACGGGACGAACACGCTGCTCGACCGGCCCGAAACGATCGAAAAGCTCCGGGACAAGGGCCGGTGCGGAAAGCTGGCACGGCGAGCCGGTGTTCCGGTCCCGGAGACGTACTATCCCTCCGAGCAGTCCATCGAACGGATCCAGGCGGCCGCCGAGTTTCCGGTTCTTCTCAAGCCAACTCTGGCCTCGGGCGCACGCGGGATTCGCCGTGTGGACACTCCCGAGGAACTGCCTGCGGCATACCGGTCCGTGGAGGGCACAGAGGAGTTCATCGTACAGGAGTACGTGAGTCATGACGGCGGCCACTTCAGTATCGGGACGGTGTTCGATCGCGCCTCTCGACCACAGGCGATTCACGTCTACGAGGAACTGCTCCAGTATCCGGACAGCGGCGGGCCGGCGATCCGTGCGGTAAGCACACCCCTCGAACCGTGGGTCGGGGAGATGCTCTCGATACTCGAAGCCGTCGACTGGACCGGACCGGCCCATCTCGACGTGCTGTTCGACCCGACCGACGGGACGTACAAGCTTCTCGAGGTCAACCCGAGGATCTGGATGTCTGTCGGGCTCACGATCGCAGCCGGTGTCGATGTGCCACGGACTATACTCGGAATTGCTGGTGACAGTGATCGAGACGGGTCCACCGGAGCAGGTCAACCGGAAGCTGGAGGTCGCCTCACCGGACGTCGGGCTGACGGCTCCGGGCGTTCCGCCGACGCCGTCAACGGCGATCCCCTCGACGAGACGACCTACGACACCGAACTCGCGTACCGCTGGGTACTGCCGAACGAGATCCTCTGGGCGCTCGACGGATGGAACACGCCGAAGAGGATCCGGCGACTGTTCCGGTCGGACGGCCAGCGGACGTGTTTCGGTATCCTGTCGCGGAAAGATCCCGGTGCGTCGCTCGGGGCGTTCCTCCAGAGCGGACGGTTCCTCCTGGATCCGTCCAGACGCAAGCAGATCTTCGATCGGGGGTGGAACGATGAGTGACGATCGGTTGCGGACGCTCCAGGTTTCGAGTTCCCGGATGGAGTTTTTCGAGGATCAGGTACGGATACTCGAATCCCAGGGGATCGACTGCGACACGCTGTCGTACCCCCCGGAGACCGACAACGTACGTCAAGAGGGGCTTCACGACGGGATCGTGAAACGGATATACGGACACAACCCGCTCTACTACGCGTACAGGGCGGCCGATTTCTATCCGCGAATCCTCACGACTGCGATCGAACGGGAGTACGATATCGTCCACCTCAACTCGGGGATGGTCGCCCCCCTCGGATTGCTCCAGCCGCGCCGTCCGATCGTTCTGACGCTTTGGGGCGATGACCTCCTCGGTGACCGTCTGGGAGGCTATCAGTCCCGCCTGACGAAACACTGCGCGAAGCGCTGTGCCAGGGTTATCGTTCGGAGTGAGGAGATGGCTGAGGCGCTTCCCTGTGAGGCCGAAATCATCCCGAGCGGCATCGATATGTCCAAGTTTCGACCTGTCGACCGCGACGACGCCTGCGAGGCTGTCGGCTGGGACCCGGACGGCTACAACGTCCTCTTCCCGTACCGGAAGAGCCAGCGAAAAAAGCGCTATCCCGTTGCCGAGGACACGGTCGAACGGGTAGCAGAGACGCTCGATACGCCAGTTCGACTGCGGGCGATCGACGACGTCCCACACGAGCGGATGTATCTCTACTACAACGCGTCGGACGCTCTCCTGTTGCCCTCGGTCCGAGAGGGGTCACCCAACACCGTCAAGGAGGCGATGGCCTGCAACGTCCCGGTCGTTTCGACCGACGTGGGCGACGTCGCTACCCGCCTCGGTCCGGTCGAAAACTCCCACGTCTGTTCCGACGATTCGGAGCTCGCCCCCGCCCTGAGATCGGTACTCGTGAACGATGGTCGATCCGACGGACGGGAACACGTTAGAGCTCTCAGCCTCGAGCGAATGGGCGAGAGAATCCGGTCGGTGTACGCGTCTGTGCTCGCGGAGGCACAGTAACCGTGACACTTCCACCGGATTCTCACATCTGTTTTATAAGTCCCTACATCGAGGCCTACCTCCAGCCGGGAAGTACGAAGAACGTAGGGGGTGCACAGCGCCAACAGCATCTCCTCGCAACCCGGCTTCGTGAGGCGGGACACCGGGTTTCGTTTATCGCCGCAAAGACCGACGGCAAGCGACACGAGCGACTCGACGGGTTCGACATCTGGCGAACGATTCCGGAGACGAACGCCCCTTTTCGAACCCCGGAAGTATTTCTCAAACTCCTGTGGACGATCGGACGGGTCGACGCCGACGTCTGTTATGTCAGGGGAAACCCACAGCTCTGTGTCCTCGTGAGTTACTGTTGTTCGCTTCTGTCCCAGCCGCTCGTGTACGTCGTCGCCAACGACTCGAATCTCGAACTCGATCGTCTCTCGACGCATCATCAGCTGTTCCGGCACACGATCCCCAAACTGGCCTATATCGATGCCATCCGGCGGGCCGACAGGGTCGTTTCCCAGACGCCGTACCAGCGGGACCTCCTCAGCAATATCTTCGGGATCGAGTCCACCACGATCCCGAACGGATATACGGTCCCGGAGCCGGACGCAGTCGTCCCGGCGTCGGAGCGTACACACGTCCTGTGGGTGGGGACGCTCGACCCCGAACAGAAGCGCCCGGAACGGTTTCTCCACCTGGCGGAATCGCTTCCCGAAATATCTTTCCGGATGATCGGCTGGACGGGCGACGAGGCGTACAGAGAGCGGATCATCGACCGCGCCGAGGAGTTGCCGAACCTGACGTTCGAAGGGTTCGTCCCTCCGGATCAAATCGACAGCCGTTATCGGGATGCCGTTATGCTCCTCAACACGTCCGAACACGAAGGCTTCCCGAATACGTTCCTCGAGGCGTGGCGGTTCGGTGTTCCCGTGATTTCACTCAACCACACACTCGATGGCTCTCTCAGAGCCGAAGAGACCGGATATCACTGTGGAACGATGGAGCGAATGGCTTCGACTGTGGAACGTCTCTGGGAGGATCGGACGGAGGTGGCCGACGTCGGCTCGAAGGGTCGACGCCATCTGATCGATAACTACACGCTGGATGCTATCGCCGAGGAGTATACGGACGTTTTCGCCGAGATCCTTGCCTCCCGCCGGTCCTGAAACCATCCCCTCAGTCGCGTGACCGCTTCCGTACCGATCGACGTATCACTCGCCCCGGGAGCGACGATAGCGTTTGTTTTTCCCCGGAGTATGCGGTGTATTCTTAGTACTGACCGACGGCTGTACACAGCCGACAGGTAACCGATCGTCACACGGAATGGGTTCCCCCCGCACAATGTTCGACCGGATCGATAGCCTCCTCGGCCGTTTTCGCACCACGACCAGCAACGCACACCCGCTCTTCGACCAGGCCATAGAGACTGCTGTCCGGTACTACGCAGCGTCGTGGATCCGGGCGGCGGCTCTGGAGAGTTCAGTTCGGTACGAGGCACCGCCCGATCCGATGAAACTCTACGAGGTCGATCCCCAGTCCATCGAACGGACGGTCTCGTGGACACAGATTTCACCGGATCGGAAAGCCGACGAACAGCCGCGGTTCCGACAGCCAGTTTATAAGCTCGCCGGACGCGTCTTCGATGGGGACTGGGACCGAACGACGGATCGGTTCACCGATTCGACGGTGTATAGCTCCTTCGAGTCTCACTTCATCGACGGTGTTCCGTGGGTCGAGACGGCGTTCTACGAGGAGACGCTCGACGCGATCGAGAACGGCGCCGAGCCGTGGGACTGTAAGTCTCGATCGGATCTCCGGGACAGATGTGCGTTTCTCGATGAACTGTACGCACAAATCGAGTCCGCGGGGTATCTGACACAGGAGGAGCTACACGAGGCCGGCGATCCGAACACGAGTTCTTTTCGACTCTATCGGATCCTCTGGGGTGAGATTACCGTCAACGTGGGGCGAAACGGGGAGTTCGTCTTCCAGGACGGACGAAACCGGCTCGCGATCGCCCGGTTGCTGGGGCTCGAAACGGTCCCGGTGGCTATCCTCGTCCGACACGCCGGATGGCAGCGAACTCGGGACCGGGTTGCCCGTGGCGAAGTGACACGGTCGTCTCTTTCGGCGGAACTCCGAGAGCATCCGGATCTCAGCTCACTTTTTTGAGACCGCATCAACCGACACCGGTGGCAGCTGTCACTCGTCCCGATGAATCCTGACGGTGAGCGATCACTTCCGGATGGGTCGCTTCGAGTGTCCCCGAGAAACAGATTAGAAGACCCATTACAATATTAATACCAGTAACAGGTCGTTTATGCGACTAGAACGGCTGGAGATCTCCGAGTGGGAGGCGTTGCTCCCGGACTCGGAGTTTGGGGTGTTCCATACATCGGAGGGAATTCGGGTCCTCGATAAGCATGCCCCGGTGAACTGCACCTGTTTGCTGGATTCAAGGGACAGGAACCGTTGGGACTTTTTCCGGCGTTTATCAACGAGAAGCTGAACTTTCGAATGGTACTCTCTCCGCCACTTGGATTCGGGGTCCGTGAACTCGGACCGCTGCTTTTTCCACCGAGCCCCAAACGCAACAAGCGGGAAACCCTGAACAAGCGATTCACCGAACTGATCATCGATGCTGTCGATGCCGATAGCGCCACGACGTTGTTTCGGATGTCTGCTGGGCGCTATTACCCAGACGTCCGTCCGTTCACGTGGGCAGGGTTTGACGCCTACCCGACGTACACGTATCAGCTGGATCTCGAGTCTCTGACGCCAACGGAGGTGTTGGGCTCGTTTTCGAAGGGTCTCCGTCGAGATATCCGTGCCGGGGAGGCGTCCAATGTCACCGTCCGACTCGGAGAGACGAGATCGGACACAAAAAACGTCTGTGAATCAATCGAACGGCGATGCGACGATCAAAAGAAGAACTTCCTCCCGTCGCGGGAGTACATATCCGATACGATAGATGTCTTTGGCGAACGTTCGAGGGTGTATATTGCTGAATCGGCCGACGGCGAGTTCCTCAGCGGGATCATCGTTCTGTACTCGAACGATACCGCGTACTTTTGGAAAGGTGGAACCGGGCGGTCAGAGCACGGGTTCAGCGTCAACAGCCTGCTGCACTGGCGAATCATCAACGATATTCTCAACGATGAGATTAAACACGGAATCCGGCGGTACGATTTCCACACCGCGAACGACGAACGGATCGTCGAGTATAAGAACAAATTCAACGCGGAACTCGTCCCCCACTATCGAATCGAATCGGGAGGGCTGGCGATGGCTGCTGCAAAGAAAGCCTACCGAAGTCTCGTCCAGTGATGTTTGTGAGCTCTATATTCGGCGTGACGGAAGAGTTTGATAATCAAACGGACACTGGCATTTGCCTGCTGTCAGGAACCTCTAGAGGGATCTATGGATAACATCTTCGAGAAGATACGGAAAGGTATCGAACACCCACGCAGAGTCCCACCGTTTCTCCTGAGTAAGCTCTTCCCCGAGTTCGCAACTCGCCATGGAATAGCCACCTCTGTCGTAGACGTTCGAGAGGAGTACATCACGTGGCGATTGGGGGGCTTCGTACAGGGAGCGAAGTCCCGGCCGGAATTCTCAGCGAGACTGTATTACGACGTGTCAGCGCTCCGGGAACCGCTGGAAGAGTTCACACCGGAGCAAACCGACCGTACGCTGGAAGTCGGCTGTGGCTACGGTCGTCTCACCCCCTGGATCGACGACCTTGTGACGCAAACGGACGCGGTCGATCCGAACGAGAGCGCGATTGAAAACGCTACAGAACAGTATCCTCAGATAAACTTCAGCGTAGAGCTCGCACAGGAGTTGCCGTATCCCGACGACTCGTTCGATCTGATCGTCACCTGGACCGTTCTGCAATCGATTCCACCCGATGTGATTCACGAGGTGACCGAGGAGATGGTGCGCGTATTGGCTCCCGGGGGGGTACTCATCCTCGCAGAACAGGTCGAGAAGCCGGACCGCGAGATTACGTGGAGCTGGTCGGAATCCGAGTACCAAGAACTCTTTGGATCACTCGAGTTGATCGAATCCCGTCCCCGACCGGTCGAGCCGACGTTCGATCCCGAATACGCTGCCGGTCCAATTTCCGATGAGAGGACGGACAGAGCGTATCACCCTGTCGAACGGCTACTGGTGTTCTCCGACAAGCACACCGGTCACCAGTGAGGGTATTAGCTCCATAACTATGCGTATCCATACGTAATCACGAGGAGATGGATCGCGATTCGAACGTCTCCCCTACGTCCGAGCAGAGCCTCGGCTCGACTCGGGGGAAACAACGGCGGTACGGTTCGGTCGGTGTGACTTCTGCTACCCGAGAGGAATCGACGGAGATCGCGGGCGGCAGAGTAGTCACACCGAATGGCGTCTACGATGGCGGGAGTGTCCTCATACGAGGATCCAGAATCGACCGAGTCGAACCGCAGTGTGACCGTACAGACGCCGATACGACGATCGATGCGACCGGGAGAGTTGTGATTCCGGGGTTGATCGATCTCCACGGTGACGACATCGAGCAGCATCTGTTTCCTCGACCCGACGCCAGGATAGATACGTCTGTCGCCGTTGTCGGAGCCGACCGATCCAACGTTGCCAACGGCATCACGACCAAGTTCCACGCCATCGCCTTCGAGGACGACCCCGGCGGCAACCGGACGATAGCGACCGCCCGAGAACTCGTCGAGACGTTGAGCGAATCTCCGGGGCTTTTGGGGGACAACCGGATCCACGCACGGTGTGAAATGACAGAGAGCGTCCGGACGGTCCGGGAACTCCTCGAGAAAGACGTCGGTATCGATCTGGTGTCGCTGATGAACCACGCACCCGGTGACGGGCAGTTCCGCGACAGCGAGGCGTTCGAACGCCGATACGTAGACAGACACGACCTCACTACCGACGCCGCCCAGCAGCTCGCCGAGCGGCGAGCCGATACCGACGAGACGGCTCTGTGGGAACGCGTGTCAGCGCTCAACGCCCACGCGACCGAAGCCGGTGTCCCGATCGCATCGCACGACGATGTCCGTCCCGACCACATCGAACGGATGGCCACACACGGCGTCTCGATCAGCGAGTTCCCGATCACGATGTCCGCCGCCGAACGGGCTCACGAACTCGGGTTGGACACCGTCATGGGCGCGCCGAACCTCGTTCGCGGCGAAAGCCTCTATGATAACCTCGCGGTCGAAGACGCCGTCGCGGAAGGTGTCGTCGACGTGCTCTGTTCGGATTATCACCCGCCGTCGCTTCTGGGTGCGCCGTTCGTTTCGACGGGTGAACCGCTCCACGTCCGCGTGGCACGCGTCACGAGTAACCCGGCCGACGCGGTCGGCCTCGACGACCGCGGTCGAATCCGGGCGGGGCTCCGCGCCGACGTACTCGTCGTCGATCCGGACCCAACCCCGACCGTCGAGTACGCGTTCGTGAACGGACAGCAGGTCTTGCAGGCAGGTGGGCCGAACCGAAACTAGAGCCGAGCCGGCTGGAGTCGAGTAAGCGAATACGACTCGAGACGGACACCACCGTCAAAGACAGTGTTCGATCCGAACACAGCTCACTCGATGAACGATTCCGGGTCCTTCTCGTAGAGTTCCCACATCGTAACATCGGCGTTCCGAACCGCCTCGGCGCGTTCGTGATCGTCGCCCGTGAGGTCGCTCCACTCTATCAATCCAGGAAAAATGAGCGGAATCGTATACGTCCGGATTTCCCCCCAGTCGGGTCCGTCACCAGTGAACTCCTGAGCGACGAGTTCGGTCGTTCCGTGGGTGTGGTGTTCGCCCCGGTACTCCGGTTTGACGCCGAGACCGAGTTTGTACGGATAGGCGACCCAATGCCAGCGCTTGCCCGCCCCGTGGTGGACGGCCGGAGTCCACGTGTACACGCCCCCGGGCTCCAGTTGTTTCGTATCTGTGGGGTGGTCCGTCTGCAGCTCGCGCCACATCTCGACGATCCACTCGCCGTCATCCCAGACGCCGGTTCCGTGCCAGTCCGCAGCGCTCCCGTACGGTTCCCGGAGCGGACGACGCGGAATCATCGCCCCGTCCCACTCCGCGATCGCTGGATCGAACTCGACAGCATCCTCCAACTCCAGTGCATACGTGCCGTCCTGCTGATCGGGGAAGTTCCCGTTAGAAATCTCGCGGTAGTCGAGCGCACCCCCTTCGACAACGTCGGGATCCCACATGAGTTCGGGGCCGTCCTCCGGATCCCACTCCTGTGTGGTGTAGGTGTTCTGTCCCTGGTCGCTGTGACGGTAATCGAGCACGTGGTGGTCCGTTCCGTATCCTTTCGGGTTACTGCGGTGGGCTCGCCACATCGGCAGATCGAGAAACACGCCGTCCTGTTTGAGTTCCTCGAGTTCGTGCTGCGGCCTGATCTCGCGCCAGTCGTTCTCCCACCACTCGCCCGCACACGCTTGGGGAATGTATTTTCGAATATCCGTCTTGTCGAGTCCCTCGGGACCGAAGTGATCGTGGGCTTGGACCTCGGTTTTTGGAACTTCGCTGGGCATCGAACGCATCCCGGTATGGACCGTCAGCCAGCCACCGAACTCCTCGAACCCCTGGACAGAGCCGTCGTCGAGAAAAAAACTCACCCGATCCTCGTAGAATCCCGTATGTTCCGGGTTCTCGCCTTCCGCGACCCACGGCGACGGGTTCGCAAACCGTCTCCACTCACCGTCGCGGTACACCAACATATCGTGAATCCAGCCGCCGGGGTTCGGTTGCCCCCAGCGAAAGCGGAAGTAGATCCGGTCGGAGTCGAACGCGATTTTCGTCTCGAGCCGTTTCAATTTCGCTTCCGGTCGCCAATGCTCTTTCATGGTGTGGTGTGATTTGTCTAGGCCGAGTTCTATTCGAGGCGTCGCCGTTCGACGATCGCTTCCATTTTAGTGAGCGCCGCCTTCGCCTCTTGGCGATTCGTACCTAATCCCGTCGCGATCTCCTCGGAGATCTCCAAATCCGTTGCCAGCAGTAGCAGGCGGTCGAGTACCGTGACTTCGAACCGTTCGTTCAACATTCCGGTAGTCAACACATCCAGATCCCGAAGCACCGGTGGCGCGTCAGTCGAGACGATCTCGTCTTTTTCCGCGAGGATCCCCTCCATAACGGGACTACCCTCGGCTTGCGGCTCGGTATTCAGCTCTTCAAATATTCGTTCGATCCGATGGATCTGTTCGACGGTGTCCGCTTCGTGATCTGCAAACAGCGCTTTCACCTCGTCACTCGCAGCAGCGTCTGCGAGATCGGCGTGCAGATCGAGGATTTCGAGCTCCGCGTGATAGAGCTTCCGTAGCTCCCGTTCGAACATGTCTCTACTGGTTGTCGGTGACATTAGCTCACCCAACCTCGTGTCGGGTAGTGTCGATCTGCTCGATACATACGTTCGGGGTCGATAAGTGTCACACGTTCTGAGTCGGAAGCGTTATTTCACTCGTCTCCGATGAGTTGTCCGCGAATGTGTTCTTGAACGGTGCGTGTATCGACCTGGTCGCTTTCGAGCAGTAATCGGAGTTCCCTCGGTGACAGTTCGTTTCCAGCTTCCAGATCGTCGAGAAGCGACGCTCGGGGGAGATCGATCGCGTCGATATCGAGTTCGACGTGTTCTACGAAGATCCCGTCTCTCTGACCGGCTCGATGGAGTGCCTCAGTGAGCAACCATTCTGCAATCGGAGCTGAACCGTCCCCGTCCCCACTCATCATCGAGGTGATTCCTGTATTGTACAGAAAGAACGCGAGCGCGTCGCGAATACCGTTGGCGAACTCCCGATCGCCGTCGATCGGCTTCTGTTTCGTGCCGGGTGTTCCGAACAGTTTCTCCCGTTCGTCCGCTTCGAGGTGTTCGAACAGGACGGAGAAATCGAGGACCGAGTTGTAGACGCGTTCTCGGATGTCCCGACGGCGCTGATAGCGCTGTTGTTTCGCGTGTTCCTCTTCGTAGCGTTTCTCACCCGTCAGCCAGCGTCGATCTTCCGTGGTGAGCATCGCGTTTTTCCGACCGGTCATGGCTCCTGTAGTCGCCTCGATAGAAGCAAACACCCGACATAGTAAATCAATATTGGTTGATGGTGGTCGGAAATCTATTTACTATTGAAGCATGAACGGCCACTATGACCGAACTCGCGTTCGTTTGTGTCGGCAACACCGGTCAAAGCCGACTGGCGACCGCGCTTGCAGAACGGAAGCGAGACCGACGTGATCTCGGCGGTTCGGTCGAGGTCGTCACCGGCGGTACCGATCCGCACGACCACACTAACGACGTAGTCGAGGTACTCCGAGAGGGCGGCATCGATATTGAAGACCGCACCCCACGCCGGATAGCGGCCGACGATATCGCGGATGCCGACTACAGTACCACGATGGGCTGTGCAGTTGACGATTTCGCTTCACTCGATCGGGATGGAACAGCCGAGTCGTGGGGGTTTGAGCATCCTGGCGGAGATGAGAAAGACGCCGTCCGAGCACAGCGAGACGGGATTCGAAATCGTATCGCGGATCGTTTCGATCGATCCGAGACAGCGGTGTGAGGCGTCCCACCGATGAGTCAAGACCAAGTTGCCGTTGAAGCGGAGAAGACGGGTCCGCTAGAGATTTTTCGACAGTTCTTCTCGCTCCAGCGGGACGTACTGGTGTTGTCACTGGCGATGTTCGCGTTCAGCCTCGGCTTCCAGATGACCAATCGGTTTCTCCCCGATTACCTCTTCTTTCTCGGCGCGACCGGGTTCATCGTCGGGTTGTTCGCGACGCTCGGGAACGTCATCGGGGCGATCTATCCGTACTACGGCGGCGTGGTCTCCGATCGCGTCGGCTCTCGCTACGCGCTGACAGTCTTCGGGTTCGTCTCGACGTTCGGGTTCGCGATCTGGCTGGCGTCGGCCTACATTCCGACGATCGGTCTCGGCGTGATCACGTTGGAACCGTGGGTGTGGGTGTTCGTCGGCCTGCTGTTAGCCCAGTGCTGGAAATCGTTCGGGATCGGCGGACACTACGCGATCGTCAAACAGAGCACGAAACCCAGCAGGCTGGCCCGCGGCTTCGCCAGTACGGAGACCTTCCGCCGGTCGGCGTTTCTGATCGCTCCGCTCGTCGTCGCCGTGTTAGTGGCAGACGCACTCATGCCCGGGTTCCTCTGGGTGCTCGCGATCGCCATCGTCTTCGCGCTCCTCGGGACGGTCGTGCAGCACTTCCTGTACGAAACCGACGCGGACTCGATCGGCGACGAGTTCGAGGGCGTCGGCCAGATCATGGACGACCTCCGGGCGCTGCCGGAACCGTTGCGACCCCTGATCGTCGCGGATACGTTCGTTCGGTTCGCGAACGGGATGGTCTACGTCTTCTTTATTCTGGTGATCACACGACTGATGGGGATCGGGTTGACGATGACGCTCCCGATCGTCGGAACGGTTGACCTTTCGCCGGCGGCCTTTTTCGGCGTGCTGTTGGGGGTGGAGATGCTCATCGCGCTGGTGACGATGGCCCCCACGGCCAAGATCGCCGAACACACAGGACTCAAACCGGTCGTCGGGTTCGGGTTCTTCGTGTACGCGATCTTCCCGATCATGCTGATCTTCGCACCGGAGAACGTCTGGGTCCTGGTCGCACTGTTCGCCTTCTCCGGGCTTCGTTTTGCCGGGTTGCCCGCACATAAGGCCTTGATCGTCGGCCCGGCCGAGCGCGGTGCGGGCGGGCGAGTCACCGGTTCGTACTATCTCGTCCGCGGTGCGATCGTGATCCCGAGCGGTGCGCTCGGCGGATTCCTCTGGGAGTTCGTCAGCCCCGAGATCTCGTTCACGATCGCCTCGATCATCGGGATGATCGGTGTCGGCTACTTCGCGCTGTTCGGCAAGGAGTTCGAAGCGTATCAGTAAATCCGTCGGATCGAATTGGTTTGGCGGGTTGGCGTCATGGTTGGATTGTCAGTCCCGAAAACGGCATGATGCAAGGAGGGTTTGGATGCGCCGTCCGGGAATTGAACCGGAATCAGACAGTCCGGGCTGCCTGCAGTGGCGAGCTGCCGGGCTGTGACTGATAGGGTTCAATTCCGCTGTGATTTCGTCGTTCGCTACGCTCACGACAGAAATGCGCCGTCCGGGAATTGAACCCGGGCTATTGGCTTGGGAAG
>LKMJ01000124.1_pt1 | contig 47523 bp, 50 predicted proteins | sample 643391 | NCBI WGS metagenome assembly LKMJ01 (sample SAMN04112250, study PRJNA286221) | soda lake metagenome | biome: soda lake; feature: Kulunda Steppe; material: water; isolation source: sample PL-Br10 brine of Picturesque Lake | place: Russia: Kulunda steppe | collected 2010-07 | reverse complement strand
GCGGGACACAGCAACTGACGACACCGACGGTACGCCGCTGGAGGTGTATGAGTGGGGTGGCGGTATCGTCGCAGGACTCGGCTTTTTCATGACGCCGTTGCTCACCGGACTCCCGGCTATCTACTGCGCGTTGAAGATACAGGAGGAGAAACCTCTCGCCGCAATCGGCATCGGGCTAGTTATCCTTTCGACCGTGGTCTTCTGGGCCGGTTTTATTTTTGGCGAACGGATAATCGAGCTGATAAGCTCGGAGATTTCCGTGACTGCGCTGGCGGTCTTTGGGTTCTTCGGCGCTATTCTGGTTATTCCGCTGGTCGCGTTCCTGACCCTCGTTCTCCTGCGCCGGTGACCGGGGCAGAAAGATGGTTTCAAGTCAGCGCCAGCGATAGCTTTGGGTATGAACGAAGGAGACCGGGTACGCGTCGAGCGGGCGGAGCAGACGTACGAAGGAGTGGTGCTTCCCTCCTCGACCTCCGAACAGCTGGTCCTCAAACTCGAAAGCGGCTACAACGTCGGTATCGACCGTGACGAAGCAACGACCGAAGTGCTTGAAGAGAGTGTCTACGACGTTGGTGGTGACCAGGGTGAGTCCGAACAGTCCGAAATCGAGTTCGACGACGACCTGCCGACCGTCTCACTGATTTCGACGGGGGGGACCATCGCATCAACCGTCGACTACCGAACCGGTGCGGTGACCGCCCAATTCGACGCCGAGGACATTCTCCGGGCAGTGCCGGACCTCGCTGGCATGGCGAACTACCGGGGCCGAGTTGTAGCGAACATCCTCTCGGAGAACATGAGTCCCGACGTCTGGCAGGACCTCGCTCACGCAGTCTACGAAGAAATCGAAGCGGGTGTAGACGGCGTCGTCGTCATGCACGGCACCGACACGATGCAGTTCACCGCGAGCGCCCTTTCCTTCATGCTCGATACGCCGGTCCCCATCGTCTTCACCGGGAGCCAGCGCTCGGCAGACCGACCGTCTTCGGACAACGTGATGAACGCCGTTTGCGCAGTCGAAGCAGCACTGAGCGACTGTGCCGAAGTGCTGGTCTGTATGCACGCTGAGGAGTCCGACGAGCGGTGTGCGCTTCATCGGGGCACGCGCGTCCGCAAGAACCACACTTCGCGCAGGGACGCCTTCCAGACTGTCGGCGCGAAACCGCTCGGCGAAGTCGATTACGAGAGTCGAGAGGTGACCTTCCGACGCGAATATACACAGCGCGGGGACGTCGAACTCGATATCTCCCCAGACCTCGAAACGGACGTCGCTCTCCTGAAGTACACGCCAGGTATGGACGCAGAACTGCTCCACCTCGCCGGAGAGAGCGAGGGACTCGTTCTCGAGGGAACTGGTCTCGGACACGTTCACTCGGAGTGGATTGACGATATCGACGAGTTCGTCGACTCGGGAACGCACGTGGTGATGACGAGCCAGTGTCTGGACGGTCGGGTCTGCGACAGGGTGTACGACACGGGTCGCGACCTGCTCGATGCAGGGGTCATCGAGGGGGAGAATATGCTTCCCGGGACGGCGAAAGTGAAGCTCATGTGGGCGCTTGCGAACGTCGACGACGTCGCCGAGACGATGCGCAGACCGCTTGCGGGCGAGATAACTGAGCGTTCGACTCCCTGGCAGTGACCATGGCATCCGGAGACGAACCTGAAGGGTTCGACATCCGCGAAGCGACCCACGACGACTACGAAGGAGTCGCCGCCATTACCGAGAACACGTGGGATGGCGGCGATTACCTCCACCGCGTCTATCACGACTGGCTAAAGGGAGAAAACAAGTACACACTCGTGGCGACGGTCGAAGGCGAGGTGGCAGGGATAGCCCAGCTCGTCATGCTCTCCGAACACGAAGCCTGGGGGCAGGGCCTTCGTACCGCGCCCGAACACCGCGGCAAGGGCATCAGCGAGGCCATCACCTACGAGCTGTTCGACTGGGCGCGCGACCAGGGGGCAGTTGTCTCGCGCGCGATGGTGTTCTCGTGGAATCAGGCAGGACTCGGCCAGTCCCGTGCGACCGGGTACGACCCTGTCACTGAGTTCCGCTGGCTACAGCCCGACCCGGTCGCCGGTTCGATGCCCGAAACGGTCGTACACAACCCGGACGCCGCGTGGGCAGACTGGACAACAAGTGACGCAAACCAGGCACTTTCGGGGCTGACGCTCTCGATGGACGAATCGTGGGCGGTCCAGGAGTTGACGAGGGACATCCTCCGGCGCGCCGCCGAGGAGACGACGGTACTCACGGTTATCGACGATGCCGGGACTCATGGCTTCTCCTACCGGACCCGGACGTTCGAGCGTGAGAACGACGACGGTGAGAGCGAGATGTGGGCCGAGTACGGCGTCGCGTCCTGGGAGGATGTCGAGACGGCCCGGACGCTCGTCGACGCGATAAAAGTCGACGCAGCGGACATCGGTGCTGACCGAACGCGAGTGCTGATCCCCGAAACCGCCCAGTACGTCTCCGATGGTGCCTACATTCGTGGGAACATCGGCGAAGAACCCGACTTCGTTGTCGCGGCTGACCTGACTGCCGACTATCGGAACAGTCGAGACTAGCTCTCGTCCGATCCGAATCCGACCGCCTCGGCGTCGGTCGCTGCTCGTTCTGCTGCCTCGTCGATATCGAACGACCGGACGACCTGGCCGTCCCTGATGAGCGGTTCGAACAGCGAGTCGGCTTCTTCGGGGGCCGGAGCATCGGCAGGGAGTATCTCGTGTTCACCCTCGGTCGTGCGATAGACCTCCTTTTTGCCGTCCAGCTTCCCGCGCTTGGCCGCCAGTTCGCCCTCGACCTCCACGATGTCCAGGGCGAAATCGAGGGGGTCGGTGTTGCTTATGTACCCGCCGACGCCGAACCCCTCGACGACGCCACGTAGCTCCCGCATCGTCTCGGGGTCGATGCCGCCACTGGCGAAGATTCCGACGTCCTCGTGTCCGCGAGCGTCGAGTTTCCAGCGGAGTTCCCGCAGGATGTGCTCGAAATCGCCACGACGAGAGCCGGTAGTGTCGATGCGGACACTGTCGAGGTCCGAGACGGCTTCTGCCGCTCGAATCGATTCCTCTACTTCGTCGTCGTAGGTATCACACAGCGCGACCCGCGGAACGTCCGGGGCAACTGCCTCGTCGAACGCCTGCCAGGCGGCTTCCTGATTACCACGGCCGAAACAGATGACGAGCGCGTGAGGCATGGTTCCACCAGCCTCGCGGCCGATAACCTCTCCAGCCGCGACGTTCGAAATGCCGTCGAGTCCGCCGACGAGCGCACACCGTTCCAGCATCGCTGCAATAGACGGATGGACGTGACGGCTCCCGAAGCTCAGCACGACCGAATCGGGGGCGGCCCGTCTGGCTTCCAGCGCCGCGGTCGCCATCCCCGTCGCGTGCGAGAGAAATCCGAGCAGAGCGGTTTCGAGGCGACAGAACTCCAGATACGGGCCTTCGATTCGCATCACTGGCCCACCGTCGAACAGTTGCCCTTCTCGAAGTGCATCGACAGTGACGTCTCGGCCTTCGAACAACCGCGCGGCGTCCTCAATACCGGCGAAGGCGTGCCAGTCTCCCGATGAAAACTGGGAGGCGGTCACTTCAGCGACTACCGTCGGGTTCTTCCCGGCGTGTTCGAGCGCCTCGGTGGTCCTGTCAAAGTACGCGTCCGTCGCGTCCCCCGCTACGATCCGCTCCGGCGGGACGATATCGAAATTAGCCATACGCTTTCGTTGGACGGACGGTAAGGAAAAGATTGTCACTGCGGAGGCGCTCGACACTCAGTCTTCGAGCGCGTGTATTTCGGGAAGCGCGTCCAACGTCGGTCCGTTGACGATAGTGACGGTCGTCCCGTCGATATAGACGTCATACGCACCTTCATAGGAACCCTCGGAGATGACGAACTGGCGCGGGCCACGCTCCATCGCACCGTGTTCTGCGAGCACGTCGTAGTAGGCGTCCCGGAACTGCTCTGCATCTTCCTCAGACTCCCACTCAGTCTTCCAGACGTGACCCGTTTCGTTGTCCTCGGTCGCGTACGGTACGAGTTCGTCACCGGCCCAGCCGTCGGAGACGGGATGGTCGTAACTGAAGGGGTCGTCCACCGTGATGACGTTGTTGTGATAAAACATGACGAACATAGCAGCCTGACCGATTGTCTCACGTACGGGGTCGTTGGCGATGGGCGACCACTCCTCGCTCGACCTGTCTTCGACGGTGACGTTCACTGGACTCACGTCCGGGTACTTGTCTGGGTCGTTAATCTGTGCGGTGCTCTCGGGGTAGTTGTCGTACATCTGGTCGACAGCATCCCATCCGCCGCGGTCCTGAATCGCATCGACGAACACTGGCCCTTGCTGGTAGGGATGGAGGAGGACGAGGATGATACCTGGGTCGATGTCAGCACCGCCTCCCGGTGAGCTTGGCGGTTCGATGCAGGACCATTCGCTCTCACAGCGCTCGAAGTAAAGGTCGGGAATCAACTCGGCTTCACCCTCTACCACGCCGTTGCGGGCCATCCCAGGGTCCTGTCTGGCTGGCGGGGAATCGAGGCCAAACTGCTGGTCTTGCAGGACGTGAACCAGTTCGTGAACGAGCGTTCGTTTGCTGACATCGGCTGTTTCTCCGTCGGTGACGATGACGACGAGTTCGGCAGAAGGCGAGTAGAATCCGCCGACAGCATCTCCGAGTGTCTCGTCAAACACTGCTGTCACGTCGCGGTCCTGTCCGACGATGAACTTCGCTTCCCACACCTTGTTCTCCCACTGTGTGCGGGCCTGGCTCGCGTTCGGTTCACCTCGCCACTCCTGGTACTCCTCGCGTGTCCAGATTTCGATGTCGGCTCGCTCCTCGAACTCGAGACCGCGAATCACCTCGATGCGAGCCATCGACCGCGCGGCGAGCAGGTCGAGTTCCGTCTCGTTGAGCCCGTCGTCGACCGAGATATCCAGGTCGTCATCGTAGGAAACTCCGTCGACAACGCCGAGTTCGCCGTCGGACGTACCGCTGTCCTCGCTCATAGCCACGGGAGCGGCACAGCCAGCGAGAACCACAGCGAAAACAATTGCAATCAACGCACGTCGCATGTCCTCCGTTTGGAGCGAGTGAATAAAAACAGACTGTCACAAGCTTTCTGTAGGACTCGATCCTATATTCGGCTAGCTATGCAGTTCGACCCCGACAGAACGGCAGTTGTAATCGTCGACATGCAAAACGATTTCTGCCACCCGGACGGGAACCTCTACGCACCGCCGAGCGAGGAAGCCATCGACTCCTGCCGCCAACTCATCGAAAAGGCACGTGACGCAGGGGCGGCCGTCATCTTCACGCAAGACGTTCACCCGCCCGAGCAGTTCGAAGACGCCCACTACTACGACGAGTTCGAGCAATGGGGTGAACACGTCGTCGAAGACTCCTGGGGAGCAGATATCATCGAGGAATTTGAGGTCCAACCCGAGGACTACGTTATCCAGAAGCACACCTATGACGCCTTCCAGGAGACGGAGATGGACGGGTGGCTCTCGGCCCGCGGTATCACGGACCTCGTTTTCTGCGGGACGCTCGCGAACGTCTGTGTTCTCCACACTGCGGGCTCGGCAGGCCTTCGGGACTACCGGCCAGTCATTGTCCAGGACGCCGTCGGATTCATCGACGAGGAACACCGCGAGTACGCCCTCGAACACGCCGACTGGCTGTTCGGCGAAACCATCTCGCTGGAGGACGTGCAGTTCGAATAATTGCCAGGAATACCCACCGTTGCGACGGATTGTGTGTACAAGAGATTACAGAAATGTCGTTCTGGAGAGATTTATAGGGGTGGCAACCAACCACCGAAATGCAATGAGCGGACAGGACGTAACTGACGATTTGCTCGAAGAGCTCGCGACACTGCCGACCCTGGCACACCCGACCACCTCCCCTGGCGGTGAGGAGGTCGCGTTCTACTACGATATCACCGGACGTAACGAGTTACACGTCATCGACGTTTGCTCCGGTGAGACGACACAGTGGAGCGACGGCGAAGTCCCACGGAACGCCCGATGGCCGGTCGACTGGGCTGCTGACGGCGATTGCATCTTCTTCCACCTCGACGATGACGGCAACGAACAGAACGACATCTACGCGCTCTCGCGCGACGGCGACCTCGAACCGGTCATCGAGATGGACGGGCAGGTCGCCATCAACGACGTGGGCGAGGACGGCAAGACGCTAATCGTGGGCTCGAGCCGCGACGGCCAGATGAACCTCTACCGTCACGACCTGGCGAGCGGCGAGACCACGAAAATTACAAACTACGAGCGGGCCGCTGGCGGCGCACAACTCTCGCCAAACTGTGACCGAATGGCCTATGCGACAAACGAGAGCGACGACTACGACAACAGAGACGTCTACGTGGCCGACACGGATGGCTCGAACCCTCGAAATCTCGATATCGGCGAAACGGGTGCAGAGTCGAGTCCCGCCGACTGGGGGCCGGACGGCGAGCGCCTGCTCGTCGGCGACAACTCCGAGGACCTGGGTCGTATCGGCGTTTACGACATTGACACCGACGAGGTCACCTGGCTTGGTGACGGCGAGTACGAAGAGAGCCCGAGAGCGTTTATGCCGGACGGGAAGCGCATCCTCGGTAATCGTTCACGGGATGCGGAAGTGGTTCCAATCGTCTACGACCTGGAAACCGGTGAAGCGACGGAGTTCGACCTGCCTGGCGGTGTCGCGAGCTTCGGAAAGGACGCCATACTCGACGACGACCGCGTCGTCGTCACGCACACGACACCGACCCAGCGACCCGAATTGCTTGTTTACGACGTCTCGACACACCAGTACGAGACGCTTGTAGATGCAGAGTACGGCCCGTTTGACCCCGAGGACTTCGCCGACGCGGAGTACTTCACCGTCCACTCCGAGGGGATTCCCGAGACGCGACAAGCTGGGGTCGAGCACGAACCCTACGACAAGCTCGAAATCGGCGCGCTCCTGTACGACTCCGGTCGTCGCCCGTCGCCGCTCATCGTCAACCCTCACGGTGGGCCTCGTGCACGGGACGTGAAACGGTTCAACCTGTACACGCAGGTGCTCGTCTCGCTCGGCTTCTCCGTGCTGCAGGTCAACTACCGCGGTTCGACCGGGCACGGTCGTGAGTTCGTCGAGGAACTACACGACGACTGGGGTGGCGCAGAACAAGGCGACGTCGTCGTCGCCACGGAGCACGTCCTCGAAGAGTACGACTGGCTCGACGAGGACCAGGTTGTCGTCTTCGGTGGCTCCTACGGCGGCTACTCGGCATACTGGCAGATGGTCCAGTATCCCGACCTCTACCAGGCTGGTATCGCCTGGATTGGGCTGACCGACCTCGAAGATATGTTCGAGAACACGATGCCCCATTTCCGAACCGAACTGATGCAGAAGTACCTCGGCACGCCCGAGGAGAACCCGGAGCTCTACGAGGAGCGCTCGCCCGTCAATCACGTCGAGAACCTCGACGCACCGATCTTCGTCGTTCACGGGGTCAACGACCGTCGAGTGCCCGTCTCGCAGGCCCGAATCTTCCGCGATGCGCTAGACCAACTCGGCTACGAAGAGGGTGAAGATGGCGACTACGAGTACCGAGAGCTGGGCGAAGAGGGTCACGCGTCCTCCGACCAGGACCAGAAACTCCGCATGTTCGAGTCTCTTGCAGACTTCCTCGAGCGGCGGGTTGGCACCGAGCCAAAAGCACTCGTCGCTGACGACTGACTCAATCCACTACTGACCTAATCCACAACTATCCTCTCTGTTATCCTTCACCTTCCGATTGGTACGGTTCGCCAACCGCCTCCCGCGGCAGCGTGTTCTGGAGCTCAGAGAATATCTCGTCCGGGGAATCGAACTGCTCGCTGTCCGTTCGCGAGACGAGCTCTCCCAGGTTGCGCTCGCCGTCTGCCAGGAGGAGCGTCACGGGTGTCGTTGCCTCCGTCGCCGTGGTTCGGTCGACAGGGTAGTCGAGTTCTTCGAGTACTTCGGTGACGTTGTTGAGATGGACTTCCCGTGCCATTACTCACGAGTGGCGGTCGACTCCCTTCAGTATACACTGCGTGTCCGAGACTAAGCTCACCAAACTGGCCGGTCGCCACGTGTTTCATTCCGGTGCCCTCATCGACAGAGGACTAACCGCTAGTCAACCGGCACGAAGCTATTCCCGACTCGAAGCCGTCGTCTCCAGTATGACATCGAAAGATCATCCCTCTCGTGAGTCTGACAACTGGGCAAACCCGGACCTCTGCCCGTTCTGTGGCGTCCGCCTCGAAGATGGCGGAGCCGGGTTCATGAACCATATCGACGAGGCACCAGTCTGCAATGACCGGTTCGAAGCCTGGAAGGAGGGTATCCGCGGGGACATGGGCGGCGAGTGGGGCGGGTGAGCGACACACTGTTCGTAGAGTAGCTTAGGCAACGTTCTAGAGGCAGGGCTACCCGTACTGTGAAAGTCCGTCGATGAGAGCCAAGAGGGCTGTCTGACCCCGTCGAAAAGTGAAGAGCCCTACTCGGCAATACCGAGCTGGGCCATCATAGCCTGCGTGTCGTAGTATCCCCACTCTTCCTGAATTTCCCCGTCCGCGATGACCTGTTTTGCCATCGTCTCCATCTCGATCTCACGATTGGTCGGCGGAATCCCGTTGAACTCTCCGTCGTGGGTGCCTGTCACCCGCCACTCCAGCATCGTGAGGTCATCGCTGACGAGCATCATCTCGATTGCATATTCGAGGTCCGAGAAGCCGTCACGAAACGACTGCAAAAACGCTCTATATGCTTCACGGCCGTGAACCCCTCCCTCCGGTACTCCCGGTCCGTGATACCTGTACGACTCGGAAATCACGTCCAGTTTCGAGAAATCTCCGTTCAGCAGGTCCTCGTAGTCACTCACGAGCTGTTCCACCCCGGGTGTTGTTGTTTTTGCCATAGTTGGTCCTCCCTGTTCGCAAGTGCCCTACACTGTCGAGAGAATCGGCCTCTCTTCTACCCCCGAAGAACACTCACAGTTCATACGTCATCCAGTGTGTTAACCCCTCTCATAGATATCTGGTAGATACGTTCCTGTCCTGGGGCGACACAGACCAGTTCAAAAAGCGGTTGAACGTCACTGATAGGATTGCCAGCATTGAGTGAAAGACTGGGTCTGATATTCTGAAGCCACAGACACGGGATAGGGTTTACCGAGTTGTTCAGTGAAGCGGGGGCTGTTTTTTCAGGAGCCTATTCTCTTGATTCGTGAAGGCGGCAGATAATTAGTGGACTCGCCGGGACTGAGCGGAAGCGAAGCTTCCGCGAAGGTCGGCGAGGAAATGAGTCGAACGAAGTGAGACGAATGGACTCGCCGGGATTTGAACCCGGGGCCTCTCCCATGCCAAGGGAGTGATCTACCGCTGATCTACGAGCCCGCTCAGCAATCCGAAATTCTGGGTCTGCTTGCTTAAACCCATCGGAACCGCCTGGCCTGTGTGTGTCTTCCGCACGAACCACTGTGTATCCGAAAGTTCGATACTCAAACGTTCTACGCGTGAATAATACACTATTGAGGTTCGAAAATCGAACCATATTAGTTTAAAATCTATGTTGAGATACTTCGAAGAATAGATTGTTGTCAAGTTCGCACATCGAGAAACGGACCAAGAACGCTCCTTTTATAAGCGCGACAGAACTACAGGTTCTCACGAATGCCTAACTCCAACGGACCACAGAAAGGGACGCGGCACAAACTCCAGAACGACGCACGCTCGCGGGGTACGTCCCCGCCACAGCAGGCAGTCAAGCAGTTCGACGACGGCGAGAAGGTTCACCTGAGCCTCGACCCCAGCACACAAGAAGGTCGGTTCCACCCGCGCTTCAACGGTCAGGTCGGTACCATCGTCGGCAAGCAGGGACAGGCCTACCAGGTCGAAATCAACGACGGCGGAAAAATAAAGAAGCTCATCGCCAGGGCCGCTCACCTCAACCCGAAAGAGGAATAAACGGCTGACTTCCTGTTCTCCGGGATTACTCGACAGTGACGCTTTTAGCGAGATTTCGTGGCTTGTCGATAGAGCGACCGAGACGATTTGCGATGTGGTAGGCAACGAGCTGTAGCTGAACGTTTCCAAGTACCGCAGCCGTCCGGGGATGACTCTCGGGAATCTCGAGTACGTGGTCGGCGTAGCGCTCGGCATCGCTCTGGCCGTCCGTGACCACGACCACCGGCGCACCACGCGCCTCAACTTCCTTGATGTTCCCCACCGTCTTGCTGGCTTCCTCCCCGTCTCCTACGACCATCGCGAACACCGGCGTGTCCTCGTCGACGAGTGCGAGCGGTCCGTGTTTCAACTCTCCGGCAGCGAACCCCTCGGCGTGCTCGTAGCTAATCTCCTTGAGCTTTAGCGCACCCTCCAGTGCAACTGGGTACTGGTAGCCGCGGCCGATGAAGAAGTACGACCGCGACCCTTCGTAGTATTCGGCCACCTCCTCTGCGCTGGAGGAGTCAAGAATTCGCTGAACGTCACCGGGAAGTTCTCGAAGCGCAGGGACGACGGCTCGTCGCTGCCGCCCGCTCTCAACGGTCGCCAGTGAGAGCAGGTTCAGGGCGGTGAGCTGTCCGGCGAACGTCTTGGTCGCGGCGACGCCGATTTCCGGGCCGGAGTAGATGAACAACGTGTGGTCACACTCGCGGTCCATCGTCGACCCAACAGTGTTCGTCAGCGTGAACGTCTCCCCACCGCGACCGCTCGCCTCCCGGAGCGCAGACAGCGTGTCTGCCGTTTCGCCACTCTGGCTGATGCCGACCACAAGGTCGTCCTGGAGGGGCGGCGGTGCGGTAGCGTACTCGCTTGCAAGAAACGCCTGTGCGGGAACACCGGCGTTACGAATCAGCTGTGCGCCGTACATCGCGGCGTGATAGGATGTTCCGCAGGCGACGAACTGGACTCCGGACGGATTCAGGTCAGCGATGTCGCCGATATCGACAGTTGCGGTCTGCTCCTCGACACGTCCCCGCAGACACTGGCGCAACGCGCGCGGTTGCTCGTGAATCTCCTTGAGCATGAAGTGGTCGTACCCGCTCTTGCCTGTCTCTTCAGCGTCCCACTCGACAGTATGGACGGCTTTGGAGACCAGCTCTCCCTCGCTAGTAGTAACTTTGAGTCCGCCGTCTAACCGGGCGAACTCGCCGTCTTCGAGGTAGATAACTCGGTCGGTGAAGTCACGGAAGGCGGGAACGTCGCTGGCGAGGAAGAACTGGCCGCCGTCTCCGTCGAGATCGGCTCCGTCTCCGAGGCCGACGACGAGCGGTGAGTCGTTCCGTGCAGCGAACAGACCCTCCTCCCCTTCGACCAGCGCGGCAATTGCATAACTCCCCTCGAGGCGCTGAACTGTTCCACGAAATGCCCGTTCCGGTGATTCTCCCTCCGTTATACGCTCCTCCATGAGATGTGCGACGACTTCGGTGTCCGTATCGCTCGTGAACGTGTGGCCCTTTGCCTCGAGTTCGTCCCGGAGCTCTTGATAGTTCTCGATGATGCCGTTGTGAACGACCACAACCTCTCCAGTACAGTCGGAGTGAGGGTGTGCGTTCGCGTCAGTCGGCGGACCGTGTGTACTCCATCGAGTGTGTCCGATACCGGCCCGCCCAGCTATCGACTGCCCCTCGAGCTTTTTGCGCAGTTCGGATATCTCTCCGGCGGCCTTACAGACCACAATTTCAGTATCGAGGAGGCCAACACCTGCAGAGTCGTACCCACGGTATTCCAGCTTTTCCAGACCGTGAACGAGCGTGTCGAGCGTGTCGGACCCACGACCGATACAGCCGATAATTCCGCACATCAGCGCACCACCTCTGAGCCCGTGTCGAAGAGACCGCTCACCGTCGCCCCCGTTCCGATCGTGACTTCCGTCCCAACGAGTGTTCCTGGTTCAAACGTTACGTTACCCGACGCGCGAACTCTATCAGCGAGGACCGCACCAAGCTGTTGAGCTTCGAACATCCGATTGCCGACGCGGACGTCGCTCGGTCCACCAGGGATAGCGACGTTGACTCCGAGGTGGACGTCCTGGCCAAACACCGCGTCAACAACAGTCGAGCCGTGGTTGATACGGCAGTCGCTATCGATGACTGATCGCTCGACGGTGACGTTTGCGCCAATTGTCGTGTTCTCCGCCAGCGAAACGTACGGTCCGACCACTGACGATGGACCAACCTCGCAGTCCGGCCCGATGGCGACGGGTGGTTGTAACGTTGCAGATTCGTGAACGTAGGCATCCGAATCGACCCAGACTCCTTCGGCCTGCTCGGGTTCTCGGACCCGACCGCGTTCGAGCACTTCACTCGCCACTTCGAGAAGGTTCCACGGGTAGGTTGCGTCCGCCCACAGCCCTTCGATCCGAACACCTCGAACTCCTTGCTTCTCTATTTGATGGCTGATAGTGTCGGAGAGGTGAAGCTCTCCGTCCCGGTGTGGTACTTCCTCGATAATCTCGAAGATCTGGGGGGAGAACGCGTACACTCCTGCATTGATGAGTCGGTACTCGTCAGTTGGCGGTTTCTCGATGAATTCGCTAATCTGGTCGCCGTCGAGTTCGACGACGCCGTACTTGCTGGCGTTTTCGCGCTCGATAACGCCGACGACGCCTCCCGTAGATTCGTCGAAGGCGCTAGCAACCCGTGATACTGAAGCGTCGTCGATTAGCTGATCGCCGTTTACCACAACGTGTGGACTGTCGACAGCACTTCGGGCCTGCAACAGAGCGTGTCCGCTCCCAAGCTGTTTGTTCTGGGTGACGTAGGTTATCGGGGTCTCACGGTAGTGGGAACCAAAGTACTCCTGTACGCGCTCGCGACGATAGCCGACAACGATAACGAGGCGCTCCATTCCTGCATCGACGAGCGCATCGAGTACGTGCTGAAGAATCGGCTGATTCGCGGCGGGCAACATGGGCTTTGGCCGGTTGTGCGTCAGGGGCCGAAGGCGAGTCCCCTCGCCGGCCGCCAACACGACCGCAGTTGAGACACTCATATGAGTCAGTGTCTGCCCGCAAGCATGTATCTTTGTGGGCTTGCTATTGCTCGCCCATTGCTTCACCGGCCACTCTCCGGCCCTGAGCAGTCAGCGTAACCTCCTTGCGCTCGCGCACCACCTCGATGACGTCGAGTTCGATAAGCTCATCGTATATTTCCTCGACTTTCTCGACGTCGATACCGACGAACTCGGAGATGGCGAACGGGGAGACGCCGGAGTACAGCGCCATGACCACCCGACGCTCGATTGGGTCGAGCTCGAGGTCGGCCCGATTCTGCTTCGCACCCTCTTCGAGCAACTGCTCAAGAACAGAGATGTGGTGCTCTCGCCCCGAAAGATACGTCTGGACGCTTCGACCCTCTTCGTCGGTGTGTTCGACCTCAAGTACGTTGCGTTGCTCGTCGGCGACCGAGCGCTCGTCACTCTCGAACTCCCCAATGTCGTCGCGTTCGATAGCGAACTTCTGACCGTCTTCGAGGACCATGCGGACGCTCTCTTTTGTCACTTTGAGTCGGCCGCGTTGCCACTGGCTTCCTTGAACGACGCCGCCGACGACCGCGGGGTGTTTGACGTAGATGACTGCTCCATCAAGAAACGCCCGGTAGAAGTTCGTCTCGAATGACTCGTGGTCGGTTGTCGCCACAAGCAACACCTCGTCGTCGACGTACAGGGTCGTGTACCGCGTCTCTGTCGCCGCCTGCTGGTTGATGTCGTAGCGCTCGCCCATCTGGTCGATGTTCGTGAGCGGAATCGAAAGCTTCCCATCTGCAATCAGTGCGATGCGTTTGTTTGTCAGTACGACTCGGCACTGCTGCCACTCCGCAGTCGCTATCTCCTGTCCGCTCTTGACGGCGTGGAGGTACTTCCCCTGCGTGTCCTCGATTTTTGTCTCTGACGTACTCATAAAACGCCGTCTTCCTACGTGCCTCTCGTTCGTGCTCACAATTATACGTTGTGGACAGTACCACGGTACGAGAGGAGCACTGGAGTGGTCATCACACCGCATACGAAAAGTGCACTGAGGCAGTTACCTCACCGCGGTTCAAAAAGAGCATTGGGCGGTCAGCTCATAAGCTATTGCTCGTTCATCGCCTCGCTTGCCAAATTTCGTCCGTGTGCGTTGAGCGAAACCTCTGTCCGTTCGCGCACCTTGTCCACCGCACCGACATCAAGCAACCTCTGGTAAATCTCCTCGACCTCATCGACATCTATACCAACGAAATCGGCCATCTCAAACGGTGAAACGCCCGAGTACAACGCCATCAACACCTGGCTCTCGACTTCCGATAGCTCGTAGTCGCTCTCCCGAGACTCGATAACTTCAGTGAGAAGAGACTCCAGCGCTGACGTGTGCCAGTCCGTTCCCGAGAGGTGTGTCTCCACGCTTCTACCCTCTTCATCAGTGTGTTCTACCTCAACCACGCTTCGCTCTTCGCCCAGAGCTCGCTGGCGCTCCGCGTCGATGGTTCCCACGTCGGCGATAGGAAACGTGACTGTCTCGTTTTCGGGCAGCCCCAAGGAAATCGTCTCCTCATGCAGTCGGAATCGAGCTTTCGACCAGCCAGTCCCGTCCTGTACGACACCACCAACCTTTGCTGGGTGTTTCGCCAGAATCACCTCGTCGTGTAACGCCGCCCGGCAGAACTCGGCCTCGAACGAGTCGACCTGTTGTGCGTCGACAAGAATGACGTTTGTGCCGATTTGAAGCGCTGTCGCAGTGCCATCGCTGTGTTGCCTGGGTAAGACCGACTCGTCTTCGAGGAGTCGGATGTTTGAGTGAGGTATCGCCTGTTTACCGCCGTTCGTCGAGAGGACTAGCCGCTCACTCGTCAGAAGCACACGACAGGACCGCCAGCTTGCATCTTCCAGCGGCTCCCCATCTTTGACCGCGTAGAGATAGTCACCCGCTGTGTCGACGAGTTTCCGTTCGCCCTCACTCATGTACTGTATCGTATCAGGTGTTAGGTCAAGGTAGATATAAAAGGGCTCTCACGTCGTCGGACCAGTGCCACGTTGATGACTGACGGAAGTGGGGGCTACTCCGGTCCGTCCGTTTCACTTTCGACCAGTGTGGAGACCGACTCCGGCTCGATTTTGTCTCGATGGTCCCCATCGGGTTCCTCGAGGACGACCGTATGCTGGGTGTGTCGCGCGTGCGTCTCACCGAACCTGCGTGCCGGTCGCTGTTCGAGATACTGCTCTTCAACTGGACACTGTTGGCACGAGACGACCCACGGGGTTGCGGTATCGGGATAGTGGCCAGTGTGCCTGTAGTGGTCGAGCGCGAACTGTTCGAGGGCGCGGTTTCCGGCGTGGAGTTCGTCCAGTTCGTAAGACAGCTTCCACTCCCGCCCGCACGTCGAACAACTCACAGTTGGGTCGACATCTGCTGGCGTACTGCGCTCGCTCTCGCGGGGTTCGTCGTTCCAGTCCACAGCGGGACTTCAACGTCCTCCGTAATGAAACTGGCCCGAGCGCGCAAAACAAGAGGTTTGTACCATCGACTGTGATGGAGTCATATGGTGGAGAACGTCATCTGGCCGGCGTACCTCGATGCCGAGAAGACCCGCTCGGAGGGGCGACGGATTCCGGAGGACCTCGCTGTTCCCGACCCGACGGTTGACGAAATCGCACAGGCAGTCCAGCAGGTCGGCTACGACGCCGTTATCGAGCGCGAGAAGACCTACCCCCGCGAGTACGAAGCACGCGGGCGAGTCCTCGTCAAAGATGCCGACGACGCAAGCAAGAGCGACCTGCTCGGAGCGACTGCCGCGTATCTCGGGGCAATCCGTGGATGAAGCGCGCTGGAACCGTCCTCGGAACGGCACAGGGGCTGGTCGTCATCCGTAGCCCCAACGAGGACACTCTCGACATCGGGACCGAACTCGTCGACGACTCCCTCGAAGATGTCGGCCGCGTCGTCGACGTCTTCGGCCCCGTTGATCGCCCCTACCTCGCAGTCTCACCGACAGTAGAGAACCCTGCGCTTCTCGTCGGCAGTCCACTCTACACCCAGAACTAGCCCATCAGGTTAGCGACCACCTTCAAGTCCGACCACGCCGAAATCCGCGTATGCATCTTCACTGGCACCGTCGAGACCTGCGTCTCGTCGACAACCGCGCACTGGTCACCGGGACCGAGTCCGACTCGAGGGTCTCAGTTTTCGTTTTCGACCCACAGGTGCTTGAATACGCTTCGCCTCCACGGGTGAGGTTTCTTCTCGACTCGCTCCAGGAACTTCAGGAAGCGTACCACGACAGAGGGGGCGAGTTGCTCCTGGCCCGGGGACCCCCGACAGGAGTGCTCCGTGCCGTCGTGCAAGTACTAGGTGTGGAAGCAGTAACGTGGTCTGCGGATTACTCTGGACTCGCCAGGAAACGGGACGCTGCTGTCCGCCGAGAACTAGATGATGTAGGAGTTATCAGACGGAGCGTCGATGACGCGGTTCACCATCCTCCTGGCGAAATCACGACAAACGACGGCGACCCTTACAAGGTGTTCACCTACTTCTCCCAGAAGTGGCACGACCGACCGAAAGAAGCGCCAGTCGACCCACCGGAGCCAGCGGAACTGGCGTCAGTGGATGCCCCTCTCGACACCGGTGAGGACGAAATTGACTGGTACAGTTCCGTTCCGACGCTCGAGTCGCTCGGATTCGACGAACCCGGGGCAAAGGTACAGACTGGTGGCACAGATGCAGCCCGTGTACTGGTCGATGACTTCTGCAGCGAAGACATCTATCGGTACGCCAAACAGCGGGACTACCCGGCCGAGGGGTGCACGTCCCGTCTCTCTCCTCACATCAAATACGGGACGATAGGAATCCGCGCGGTGTACGAAGCGACCGAGGAGGCGAAAGCTGCTGCCGAGACAGAAGAAGAGCGCGACTCAGTGAGGGAGTTCCAGGACCAGCTCGCCTGGCGGGAGTTCTACACGCAGGTGCTCTGGGACCGTCCGGACGTGGTCAACGCAAATTACAAGGAGTACGAAAAACCCCTCGAGTGGCACGAGGACGAGGCGGCACTACAGGCGTGGAAGGTCGGCGAGACGGGCTACCCGATAGTCGACGCGGGGATGAGACAGCTGAGAGAGGAGGCGTTCATGCACAACAGGGTCCGGATGATAGTCGCCTCGTTCCTCACGAAGGACCTGCTATTAGATTGGCGCGAGGGCTACGACTGGTTCCGAGAGAAACTCGTCGACCACGACACTGCGAACGACAACGGCGGCTGGCAGTGGGCAGCCTCTACCGGGACCGACGCTCAGCCCTACTTCCGCATTTTCAACCCAACCACCCAGGGAGAGCGGTACGACCCCGACGCCGAGTACGTCCGCCAGTACGTCGAGGAGCTACGGGACGTTCCCGTAGACGTGATTCACTCGTGGCCCGAACTCGATTCCGGGGCGAGGGAAACGCACGCTCCCGAGTACCCAGCACCCATCGTCGACCACGCTAAGCGCCGCGAGCAAGCGATTGCGATGTTCGAACGGGCACGCGGAGATACCGGATGAGTTCAGTGGGTACTCTCACTCCCAGCCGGCGGGGTCGACAGCCCGCCCGAAAAACAGTACTGAGCCGGTCGGCCGGTCCCTGATAACGAACAGGAACGGCCGGTCTGCGACGAACTCGAAGGGGTCCGCCGGTGCGGAGTCGGTGCCAACCACAACACCAGTAGCTGCTGCCGCCTCGGTCCCCTCCTCGTCCACCGCGACGAACGTGTCGTGGAACGCCTCGTGAATGAAGAGGTTCTCTTCCGTGTCGGCGATGCCGTCGAAGTTCGCTGCCTCGGGGTCGAAAGCATCCGTCATTCCGAGTGCTTCGAGCGCGTCGCTGAGCTGGAAACTCCCCTCGAACTCGAAGCGCGGGAGACGGACTGTGCCCTCCTCTGTCTCCAGCGCATCGACCAACTGCTCGAGCGTCTCCTCGTCGAACTCCGCTTCGTAGGACTCGAACTCGCCATCCGGCGGAAGAACCACCAGCATCGACACCTCGTCACCGACGTATGGAAGGTCGACAACCTGTGCGCCGTCGACCTCCGCGTAGGGCCAGGGGTGTTCCTGTCGCATCATCTGGACGTCGTGTTCGGTCCCGTCGAGCGCCGTGAACGTCTCTTCGCTCGTCGCGTTTTCGTTGAACGTGTGTTTCCAGTTCGCGAGGAAGTAGACCGCATTAACAAGAACGAGTCGGGTGAGTTCATCGAGAGACCCCTCGGGAAGCAGGTCGTCGATACGATCTTCGGTCTGCGCTGCGACCCAGTCGTTGATTGCTTCGCGAGCGCCGTCTGCGTCCGTCTCGAAGTCGACTTCTCGCAGCCCGCTTCCATAGTGGGCTTCGAGCACATCGAGATACGCCTCCTCGAAGGGGTACTCCTCCTGGCCCCAGACTGAGTTGACAACCGAGAGTTCGAACGGCTGGTCATCCTCGTCGTCACTGTCGCCTTCGCCGTCGTCTGTCTCGTCCCCCACAGTCTCGCTGCGCTCGTCGAACTGCCGCTGTAGCTCCTCGAAGTAAGCGTGAACATCCTCATCGTCGAGTTCGTAGCGCAACACCTCGCGCATCTGCGCTCGGGTCTCCTCGCGTGCTCCTGCGTAGGTCATCGCCAGCGCGAGCGAGATACTAATTGGTGAGGCGAACAGATTATCATCGGGCTGATCTTCGAGAAGTTCGCCATAGAGGTCGAATGCGAACGCGTTTGTCCCCTTGACGAGCCTGTCGAGATTCCCAGCACTACCGTCTCCTCCGTCGTCGCCAGCCCCGGACGAGTCGTCATCAGTTCGGTCCGACGCCCCCTTGTCGTCGTCCGCACCACCCTGGTCTGACTGAGCCGTGTCTCCGCTACCCACACAGCCCGCGAGTGCCGCAGCGAACAGGCCGCCGGAGAGAGCGAGTATCTGGCGTCGTCTCATATCAGACCCTACTCCGGGGATAGGTAAACCAGTTCGTCAGAGTCAAACGCTGATTTCAGTAACTATTCTCTCGCCCGAAGTGGATGTTCTTTTAGCGTTGCCTCACGTGGCATACGTATGGACGTCGCCCTTGTCACCGTCGGAGACGAGATACTCACCGGTGATACAATAAACACAAACGCGACCTGGCTGGGTCAGCGACTCCGGGAAGCGGGGGTCACCGTCGAGCGCATGACGGTCGTTCCAGACCGTATTGCAGACATCGCTCGCCTTGTCAACGAGTATCGGGCCGAGTACGATGCGGTCATCGTCACCGGGGGGCTCGGTCCAACACCCGATGATGTGACGATGGAAGGCGTCGCTGCTGCGTTCGGGACGAAGCTCGCACGCGATGAGGATGTCGCCAGGTGGCTCGAAACCGAGAAGGGATACAGCAACGACGACCTCGCACCCGAGACTACCTACATCCCGGAACGCGCGACAATGATTCGAAATCCCGAGGGTGTCGCACCGGGCTGTGTCATCCAGAACACATACGTTCTTCCGGGTGTGCCCACAGAGATGAAAGCGATGTTCGACGTCGTCGCCGACGAGTTCAGCGGAAAGCCGACCTACGTCGAGACCGTCACGACCCCAGAGCCTGAGAGTCATCTGCTCGATAGAATCGTCGAGGCACAGGAACGGTTCGGCGTGAGTGTCGGGAGCTACCCCGGAGAGAACGTACGGCTGAGAGTGAAAGGGGGAGACGAGGAGGCTGTCTCCTCGGCTGCGGGGTGGCTGGCTGAGCGGGTCGAGTAACCTGGCAGTCAGGAGTACAGAGCCTTGACCCACAGCGCAGCAAGAACGATGCCACCGACGAGGACAACCCACGCCGCGACTTCGACTGCAGTTGCGCCGACGCCGACCTGTGTCGCATCCAGTAAGGGCAGATTCATATGTGAGCGTTGGACCGGGACGTAATTAAGGTATTCCGGTTCCGACCGCGCAGGAGGGTTTTTCAGGAACTAACGCGAACCTCTTCCAATGCGTCGAATCGGGTTCGTCGTCAATCCAATCGCCGGGATGGGCGGCCGCGTTGGACTCAAAGGCACGGACGGCAAAGTCGAGGAAGCTATTGAGCGCGGTGCGGAGATGCGCGCGCCTGAAAGGGCGCGAGTCGCGCTCGTGGCGCTTTCAGAGGCCGGAGAAGACATCGAACTCCTCACATATGGCGGAGTCATGGGGGAGGACCAGGCTCGCGAAGCAGGCCTCGAATTTGAAGTCGTCGGGCAACCGGATGCGAGTGGAACAGAGACGACCGCCGAAGATACACGAAACGCGGTCGACACGTTCCTCGAGCACGATGTCGACCTCGTTCTGTTCGTCGGCGGCGACGGAACGGCGGTCGACGTGGCCGAGCGTATCGAGGACGCCGACGATGACGTTCCAATACTCGGTGTTCCCGCTGGGGTAAAGGTGTATTCGGAGGTATTCGGCGTGACACCGGAGGCAGCGGGACACATCGCGGCCGTGTTCGACTCCACGGAGGGTGCCGAGGTGAACGACATCGACGAGGACGAGTATCGCGATGGCGAGGTCCACACCGAACTCCGGGCGCTGGCAACGGTTCCTGTCGCGAAACAGCGCCAGGCGAGCAAGCAACTCGGTGGTGGCTCCGTCGAAGGACTCGCTGCGGGCGTCGTCGACGAAATCGTTCCGTCGGTGACGTACATTTTCGGGCCGGGAAGTACGGTCGGCACCATCACTGAAAAGCTCGGCGTCGACGGAACTCCGCTCGGTGTTGATGTCTACCGAGACGGCAAGTTACTGGTTACAGATGGCGCAGAGAGTGACATCATCGACGCACTCGGAGAAAAGAACGTTATCGTCATCTCGCCAATCGGCGGACAGGGATTCCTTTTCGGACGAGGCAACCAGCAGATTTCACCCGAGATTATCCGCCAATCCGACATCGAAGTCGTTGCGTCTCGGCGGAAACTCGACAGTATTGGCGTGCTCCGGGTCGACACCGACGACGACGCACTCGATGAAGAACTCCGGGGCTGGCAGCGCGTCCGGGTGGGCCGCCACGAGCGGCGGCTAATGGAGGTAATCTAACCCCGCGGGAGCCACCACACAGTGGCCGGGATGTCTGCGGAGGCCAGAACCACCCCCTCTCAGAATCCAATCTACCCAGAGATATAGTCACCCTTAAGGTTAGAAGCGAATAATAAAGGATGTATGGAAACGAGGAAAGTTCAGCGTCTTGGCCCCTCGACGCTGGCGATGACGCTTCCAGCAGAGTGGGCCACTGAGTACGGAGTCGAGAAAGGGGACGAGGTGTCCATTCGTATGGGTGGCAAGGGGACACTGACGGTACTTCCTGAGGCAGCACACAGTGAAGGAAGCGAAGCAGTGATTCGCACGGGTGGGCTCGACGCCGAGTCAGTTGAGCGCGCGATTATCGCCCAGTACGTTCTCGGGCGACGGGTTATTCATGTCGAAGCTGGTGACGAGAGTACGCTTCCGAGTAAACACATCAACGCCGTATACAACGCAGAGACACAACTGATGGGTCTCGGTGTCGTCGAGGAAACACCAGATAGAATCACGATACGGTGTTCGGTCGACCCTGAGGATTTCACGCTCGACAACCTCCTCAGGCGCCTCGAATCAACCGGGAGCACGATGCGTAACGAGGCCATCGAATCCCTCGCTCACCAGAATCCTGACCTCGCACAGCGCGCACTCAACCGCGAGCGACAGGCCAACAAGATATTCGTCCTGTTGCTCAGACTTCTGTTCACGTCCTACCAGAACCCGAATCTGGCGCGGTCGGTAGGGTTGAACGACAGTTTCCCCCTCATCGGCTATCGTTCTGTTGCGAAGAACCTCGAGCTCACGGCCGACAACGCAGAGGATATCGCTGAAACAGCACTCAGTGCGGAAGGCCACGCGCTCAACGTCGAAACGGAGACGATGCGGAGAATCAGGGAGTACACCGAGGAGGTAAACAAGCTCACTGAGCTCGCCGTCGAAGCAGCAGTCGAGCGGGACTACGAGTCTGCAATTCAGGTGAAAAAGCAGTTCAGAGAGATAGAGAATCGCGAGCAGTCAATACTGTCTGACCTGCCCGAGATGGAAAACGAACAGTTGCTCCAGATCCGTGAGGTACTGGTCAGTCTCGACGAGACGGCCCAGTACGCCGTTCGCAACGCGGAGATTGCTACGAACCTCGCGCTCGATGAGGAGTCCGACCACATCACGATTCAATGAAGTAATCAACTCTGGCCACATCACGATTCAGTGAAGCGGCGACCGAGATATCTCCCTGCTCGTCAACCGCTATCGAGACAGTTCCGTACAAACTAAGTACCGAACACGCAAACCAGGGGGTATGGCAGAGACCACACAGCGGTCGGATATGGCAACGGGGCTTGGCCTTCTCTTTGGCCTCATCGTCGTGATTGCCGCTATCGGGACAGCCGCAGCCGCGTACTCCTCAGTCGTTGCGGAGAACGGCGATACAATGCAGCTCGTGTCGGGTCTGACAATGTCCGTCGCACTGATTGCAGGCTGTCTGGCCGTCGTCGCGATTCACATCTACGAATAGCTAACGGAGGTAACAGACCGTCTGTTGGCGTCCGTCCTGCTTTCACTGATAACCGTTAAGACGCTTGACCCCTTAAACTAAGTAATGACCGAGCTCAGCGAGGAAGACAAACAAATCCTCGATTATCTCCGTGAACAGGTCTCCCGAGGCGAGAGCTACTTCCGGTCGAAGAACATCGCGGACCACATAGGACTCTCTTCGAAGCAGGTCGGCGCACGGCTCCCGAAGCTCGACGAGGAGACGGACGATGTCGAAATCGAAAAGTGGGGTCGGGCACGCTCGACCACTTGGCGTGTGACGCGGAGCTGACCAGGCTGTTTTGCGACGCGGACCCGAATATCTTTGACCGGTGGCGTCGTCTGTCCGCCAATGACACTGACGCTAGCGCTCGCTCAGCAGGAGATTGAAGGCGGACGGCCGGAGGCGAACAGAGAACGGGCAATGGAGGCAATCAAAACGGCCGCAGGCCGTGGGGCAGACCTGGTCGCACTCCCGGAGATTTTCAACGTCGGCTACTTCGCGTTCGACAGCTACGCACGACACGCTGAACCTCTCGACGGCGAAACGATAACACGGCTACAGGAGGTCGCCATCGAACACGAGATTGCCGTCCTGGCCGGAAGCATCGTCGAGGATCTCGAAGCATCGACCAGCGCTGGCTTCGACACGCCCGCAGATAGTGGGTACGCGAACACGTCGGTCTTCATCGACGACGAGGGAACGAACCGAGGTGTGTACCGCAAGCAACATCTATTCGGGTACGGTTCTGCCGAACAGGAGCTTCTGACTCCAGGAGAATCACTCGCTACCGTCGAGTACGGCGGGTTCACGGTAGGGATGACCACCTGTTACGACCTGCGATTTCCCGAACTGTACCGGAATCTCGTCGACAAAGGGGCGACGCTGATTCTTGTCCCAAGCGCCTGGCCCTATCCCCGCGTCGAACACTGGAAACTCCTCCCGCAAGCCCGTGCCGTCGAGAACCTCTGTTACATCGCGACGATTAACGGAAGTGGCTCGTTCGACGACGCGACGCTTCTGGGTCGGTCAACGGTGTACGACCCCTGGGGGACCGTCGTCGCTGGAGTCGGCGAACAGCCAGGTCTCGTCACCGCTCAACTCGACCCAACAGAGGTCGACCAGCGACGAAACGAGTTCCCCGCCCTCGATGACCGCAGACTCTAGAGCCTCAAGGTCGGGAGGTTTAAACCATATCACGACCAAAGACTGACTGCCGGGAGACGCTTTTCACGTCGCACCGGCAAAACACTGCTCGACTCCCTCGGCGGCGGGCCTCTCTCCAACGGAGTCGTCCGGACGACTCCACTCCTCCTCTCTCGTCTCTGGCATCGCACACCCTCGGGACTCTCCGGAATTAGAAACGTTTGTGACATCTCACCTCTCAATTCCGGGTATGCACGATGCTGTTGAAGCGCTGTTCGCCGGTAACGACAAGCACGTCGACGAGGTTGGGAGTTCCTTCGACGCTGTTCAGACCGCACAGCGCCCGGAGTTTGTGACCGTCTGCTGTGGGGACTCTCGGGTGTTACAGGACGATATGTGGGGAAATCATCAGCCTGGGAAGGTGTTCACCCACAGCAACATCGGAAACCGGGTCACCGAAGAAACCGACGCCGGTCGCATCATCACCGGAGATGTGCTCTACCCGCTCGTTCATACCGGTACGCACACTGCCGTCGTCGTCGGACACACTGGCTGTGGTGCAGTCACCGCGGCCTACCGGGACCTCGTCGACGGTATCGATGAACCGAACGGTATCGAATACTGTGTAACGATGCTCGAAGCCGACCTCGAATCAGCCATCGAAATGCTCCCCGACGGGCTCGAGGAGTCCGAGGCAGTGAACAGGCTCGTCGAGTACAACGTGGATAGGCAGGTGGAGCACCTCGCAGAGAGCGACGACGTGCCCGAGGATGTGACGGCGCTGGGCGTTGTCTACGATTTCCACGACGTGTACTCGTCTCGTCGGGGTGCTGTCCACCTGGTCAACGTTGATGGAACTCGGGACGAAGCTACTCTTCGGGAAGAGTACCCGGAGTTGGCTGCGCGCGTCTCGCGGCTCTGGTCGTACTGAAACTTGCGTCCCCGTTTGTCGACAATGTGTAGTCCATCGTCCGCCTGTTTGAAGTTACAGGCGTATCAGTTCGACCCGTCCACCTCGGAAGAGCAACGTTCCGTGGGGATTTATCGCTCATAGTGCCACTAAGATAACAATTCTACTGGCCGGTTTACCCGCCTGACTTAACTGCATTGCTGTGTTCTTATTCAGTGAAATGGTGACTGATTGGGATAACGAGATTTTTATGTTATCGTCACCGGGCTAGACCCATGGACGATAGTGGTGCCACCCCCTCACGACGTCAACTGCTTCGATACTGCACAGTCGGGACCCTCGCAGGCTTGGCTGGCTGCCTCGGTGGCAACGGAGACAATGGAGATGACACGTCACCCGAAGACGACGACTTCCTCGCGAAGTTCGAACTTGCGGGAGATGGGTCGCTCGTGTTCGAGCCGTGGCTCGCACCGGAAGCAGTCCACCCCAGTGGGGAGGATGCGACGACCCTGTTTGCGTACCAGAACTTCGAACGGGCAGCCGATGAAGACTGGGGGGCTCTCCTGGACGTCCGTCAGAGCGAAGCCCAGGCGTTCGGTACCGACCCGGAGTCTCTGCACGGCGAGATACTCATCGGGGGAGTGGACGAAGAGTCTGGACTCACCAGCATTCACCTCGGAGAGTTTGACAGTGACGAAATCGTTACGCACTTCGAATCTCAGGACGCTGCGACGACCGGGGAGTACGAGGAGTACACCATCATCGAAGACCAGGTAGCTATCGGGGATGATGCGCTCATCGTGACGCCGGAGTACGAAGCGTTCATCGATGCGAAGCACGGAAACGGACCACATCTTCGAGAGGAGTACGACGGTGTAGATGTCCTTCTCGACCTCCAGCCCGACGGACTCCAGATTTCGGCGAATCAACAATCAGGGATAGCGGACCTTCAAATATCCGGCTCTTCGTTCGTCGCTGTCGAAGATAATACGCCCGTCCGTATCATCAGGACGTTCGTTTTCGAGAGCGAAGATGATGCGTCAGTCGAACGCGCCGAGGAAATTGCAGAGGGTGGAAACTACCAGCAAACGCTCACCGCTGAACATCACGGTCGTGTCGTCATGCTCGAGTACGAAACCTGAGGGGAGCTATCCGTCGAATTTGCTACTGGCGGCGGTCGAGTGTCTTTCTCGCTTTCTCGAAATCCTCTGCGGTTATCGTAACGCTGCCTGCATGCTCCTCCACTTCGTCCGGGTCAACATCCGTCGCGACGGTGCGAATCGCACGCATCGATGCCTCACGAGCGAGTGCCTCGATGTCCGCCCCCGAGTACCCTGCCGTTGATGCTGCAATCCCACCGAGGTCGACGTCATCTCCGAGCGGCGCGCCCTGGGTGTGGACGTCGAGAATCTCTCGGCGTGCTTCTTCGTCGGGATTCGGTACTTCGATGTGCTGTTCCAGTCTCCCGGGCCGGAGCAGCGCCGGGTCGATGTTGTCTTTGCGGTTAGTCGCCGCCAACACTACCAGTTTCGGGTGACTCGCGGCGCGGTCCATCTCGGTGAGGAGTTGTGAGACAACCCGCTCGGTTACCTCGTGACCCTCTCCCCGGGAGCTCGCAATTGCATCGATTTCATCGAGGAAGACGATGGCCGGTGCTGCCTGTCTTGCTCGGTCGAAGAGCTCCCTGATTGCGCGCTCGGACTCGCCGACGTACCTGTCGAGTATCTCAGGACCGTTCACACGAATGAAGTTGACACCGCTCTCACCGGCGATGCCTTCTGCCAGCAATGTCTTTCCGGTTCCTGGCGGGCCGTACAGGAGCACGCCAGACGGCGGGTCAGTTCCAGCCTCCTCGAACAACGGTGCGTACGTGAGCGGCCACTCAACCGCCTCAGTGAGACGGTCTTTCGTCTCGTCTAGACCACCGACATCGTTGAACATGGTGTCCGGTTGCTCCGCGACGTACTCGCGCATACCCGAAGGTTCAACCCCGGTCATCGCCGTCTCGAAGTCCTCGTACGTTATTTTGAGCTCCGCGGCATCGTGGCCGCCTCGGCGGAGTGCTGCCATTCCGGCCTCGCGAGAGAGGGATGCAATGTCAGCACCTACGAAACCGTGTGTTCGCTCCGCAATCGTGGTCAAGTCGACGTCATCTCCGAGCGGCATGTCGCGTGTGTGAACTTCGAGTATCTCCCGACGACCGCTGACATCCGGCACACCTATCTCGATTTCCCGGTCGAACCGACCGCCACGGCGGATTGCTGGGTCGAGGTCGTCTACGCGGTTGGTCGCGCCGATAACAATAACTTGCTCGTTCGCTTCCAGCCCATCGAGCAGAGTGAGGAGCTGTGCCACGACCCGGTTTTCCATGTCGGCGTCCTCGTCCCGTGCTCCAGCGATGGAGTCGATTTCGTCGAGAAAAAGGATCGCTGGCGCGTTCTCGCTCGCTTTCTCGAACGCCTCGCGCAGCCGTTCCTCGGACTCTCCTTTGTACTTCGAGACGACTTCCGGTCCGGAGATTGTATCGAAATACGCGTCGACCTCGTTTGCCACTGCGCGGGCGATGAGCGTCTTCCCGGTCCCCGGTGGCCCGTACAACAGCACCCCCTTTGGTGGGTCGATTCCCAGTCTCGTGAACAGCTCCGGTTCGGAGAGGGGGAGCTCTATCATCTCCCGAACGAGGTCCAGCTCGCCGTCGAGTCCACCGATATCCTCGTAGGTCGTTCCCGTCTCGGCAGCCTCTCCTTCCGTCTCGGTCGCCGTATCCGTACTCTCTTCGATGGAGGCTACGGATGGGTCGAGGGTAACCCGTGTCGACCCGGTAATCCTGACCGACCCAGTCGGTGTCGTGTCAGTGACGACATAGGGGCCGTACCCTTCGACACGGACCTGCTTCCCTTTGCGGACCAGGTCGTCCCTTAGCTCCTGTCGCAGAGCCGCCTCCGAGGCCGTTTCGTTCGCGTGGTCGTCGGCTGGCTGCACTGTTATCTCTCTGGCTGGTTCGACACTGCCCTTGCGAACTCGCACTGTATCGCCGATATTGACACCGGCGCTCGCTCGGGTGTCTGAGTCGACGCGAACGAACCTGCCATCTTCGTCGCTCGGCCACACTTTCGCGACGGTCAAGCGTGACCCTTCGATGATAATTGCGTCACCACTGAGTACACCGAGTTCGCTCTGGACGTTGTCGGGGAGGCGCGCGCGTCCACGGCCTGCATCGCCCTTGCGTGCGCCTTCGACCCGAAGCTCGACGACACCGTCGCCTGCTGTCATAGGCGATAATACGTCCGAACAGGGTTTATGTTTTCTGAGATACGCCAACGTTCAGGCGGTCGTGACTGTCACTCGGCGTCTTCACTGCCTCGGCCAGGGATGAGGTCACGAAGATCTCCGCTGTACGTGAACTGTATCAAAACGAGGCCGACGACAATAGTTAGGAAGATACCGATAGTTTGGACGATTGCTGCACCGGTCGCTTCGTTCGTCGTCCACGGCGGTTCGAGCAGCGTACCCAGCGCCACCAGAATGATGAACGACCCGGCAATAATGCCGAGAATTTCGAGTTTGTCTTCGTAAGCGAATCGACTCATACCTCTACCCTCGTTGTTCTCCGTGGTAAGTTTCGTGGTTTCGTTTCGTCGAGACAGGGAAACGCTTTGGGTAGTCGGCCCAGTACTGTTTGCATGGAGACAGAACTCCCGCCGCCCGTCGTCCGCCTCGGTGCGGGTCTTGGGCTAGCGTTGACGTACGGTGTTCCTGTTCGATACAATATCGGACCCGAGGGCCGCTGGTGGGAGTTCCTTCGAAACGAACTCTCGCGTCTCGGTGGCACCCTTGATAAACGTCTCGGGCCGCGCCCAATCACGGCCGCCGAGTACGCTGGTACGCTGGAGATGCCGCCTGCGCTCGCGGACGAACTGCTCTGGAGCCGAGGGTTCATCAGAAATCCGTTCGCACGCACCAAGACGCTCGACGGTACTTCAGAGTGTGGCTCCTGGGTGTACCGGGAATCGCCGCTTTCCCTGCGGCAGGTTCACGTAATGCTCTTCGCTGGCGAAGACGCACGAACCCACGCTTACGCTCACGAAGAGGCTTCGAGCGTAAATCCACTGGTCGGGAATGACCACTTCGACGGAAACGGACAGAACGTCGCGGAAGGCGTCAGATGGACACGGAACGTTCTCCCGCTCAAAATCCGAAAGGAAACGCCCGATCCACCTGCGGGGCCGTGGACCGAGGCTACCGATACTTAGCGTACTGAATAACTCTACCCGTCTTCTTCGTCACTGCGGTCTGGTGCAAACAGCGACGGGTCGTCGTGAACGAACGTCAGTTGGTCGTCCACACCAAGCGCGCGAAAGCGTATTGGCATTTTTCCGTATTCCTCGGCAGCACTCAAAAACTCCGAATCGGTCACGAAGTTGTAGTACACTGGAATAAAGACTGCAGTTTCGCTCACTGGGTCACGTTCGACGACCAAAACAAACACCGTCGAGCTGACCGTGTTCTTGTAGACGTCCACGTTTTCGAAGGTAGAATCGCTGACGACAGTGTGGAGCTGGTCGAACTCCGGGTTAGGGATGAGAACACTCAGTCCAAACGGTTTCTCAGTATCGTACAGCGGTGTAACGTCACCGGGAGTTACAGTGTGTACAACCCACCCATCCTCTTCGTACTCTGTTGCCGTTGCCTCGATGTCGGTGAGAAACTCCTGCCACAGCAACTGGAACTGTGACTGCTCGGACCGTTCGTCTGTCATAGTAAGTGATTGAAGCAGTCCCGGAAAAAGCTGTCTTTTGGTGTTACCATTCTTTTTCGTGACTACGAGGAGATGGTTTGAGGGCCGAATGAAAAAAGAGATCCCGGCAACGCCACAGCCTTTATATAATAGAATGTCCATAGCATGGCTATGGCAGATGATTCTGACGAACTGGGTCGACGCCAGTTCCTGCAGTTTGCTGGTGTCACTAGTGCATCAGTCGCAAGTATCGCATTCGCGGGATGTCTCGGCGACGACGAAGAGGCACTCGAAGACGACGAAGACGATGCCGATGATACGGAACCAGTCGACGACAGTGCCGATGATACGGAACCAGCCGACGACAGTGCCGACGACGACCCGGCTGACGAAGCGTTCGAAATTACGATGACTCAGCGTCAGGACCCGACAACGCTGGACCCTCACGACCATCGGGAGACGACGACGGACAACGTCCTGCTGCACGCCTACGAGGGTATTCTCTGGCGTGACAGGGACGGCGACATCATAGAGAGTCTCGGAACTGAGTGGGAACAGTTGGAGCCCAACAGACACAAAATCACCATCCGAGAAGGGGTGCAGTTCCACGACGGTACCGAGCTGTCACCGAGCGACTGTGCGTTCAGTATCCGACGTGTCGTCGACGGGGACGTTGGCGGTCTGGAGAGTCCACAACGTGACCAGCTCGACGGCATCGTCGACGCCGAAGTTGACGAAGACGACCACGCAATCATCGTCCACTCAGCAGATGTTAATCCGATGACTTTCGCCAACCTCGCTTCACACTGTCCAGTCGTGAGCGAGGAGTGGATCAATGAGAGGTCAGGCGAGGAGATAGCCGTCGACATCAACGGCACTGGTCCGTACCAACTGGTCGACTACGAAGAGGGAGAGTTTACGCTGTTTGAGCGATTCGACGATTACTGGGGTGACACGCCCGAAGTCACAGAAGTCGAGATAATCGCGGCGAGTGAAGACAGCACCAGAATCGGACAGCTCGAGGCTGGAGAGACGGACGTCGTTTCGGCAGTTCCACCCGCTGACGCTGGACGAATCGAGGGAGACGAGAACCTGACTATCGCGGACGAAGCGAGTACCCGTATCCTGATGCTGCCGATGCGGTACGATGTCGAGCCGTTCACCAGCCAGGAGTTCCGCCAGGCGATGAACTACGCAATCAACCTCGACGAAATGATCGACGAGATACTGCGTGGCTTCGGGCAAGCAACCGGGCAGCCGACGCTCGAGGGCCACTTCGGTTACAACCCCGACATTGACCCGTATCCGTACGACCCAGAACGGGCAGAGGAACTCGTCGACGAGAGTGGGTTCGCTGGCGCAGAGATAGAAATCGAGTACCCGGCCGGCAGGTACCTCCTGAACGACGAACTCGTCCAGGCTGCAGCCGGGTACATCGACGACCTCGATAACGTCTCCTGTGAGGCCGTCAGTCGAGACTTCGGGACGCTTGCAGGCGAGTTGCTGGACGGCGATATCGAGACGATGCCACCGTTTTTCAACATCGGCTGGGGGAACACGACCTTCGACGCGAGCCAGACGCTCGTCCCCTGGTTGAGGGAGGGAACTTCCCAGTACCACTACGTCGACGAAGAGATGAACGAGCTCCTCGACGCCCAGGGTGTCGAGGCCGATCCGGACGAGCGCGAACGGATCATGCAGGAGATCAACCAGAAGGCCCACGACGAGGCCGTCTGGGTGTTCCTGAATCAGGAGTTCCTGGTCTACGGCATCAACAATCGGATCGACTGGGAGCCACGACAGGACGAATACTTCCTGGCGCAGGGAATGCGACAAGCCTGATAGCGTTCACTCTCACATGTCTGTCTCTCACTAATGCGACTCGCCAGATTCTTTGTCAGACGGGCGCTACAGGGAATTATCGTCGTCTGGGGAGTCGTAACTATTGTGTTCCTGTTACGGTTCATTACCCCCGGGAGTCCAATCGACTTCGTGGCACCTCTGGACGCATCAGCTGAGTTACGTGAGGCGCTCGCCAGGGACCTGGGTCTCGACCAGCCGCTGTACATTCAGTACTTCGATTACGTGTTCGGGCTGATTCAGGGCGACATGGGGTACTCGTTTCTCCGAGGACAGCCAGCCAGTGACATTATCTTCAGTCGACTCCCAGCGACGCTGGAGCTAGCAATTGCTGCCACCGTCGTCGCAATTTTCTTCTCGATTCCGCTGGGGGTCATCAGTGCGACGAGACGGAACCAACCCATCGACTACGCCGCGACGAGCTTTTCACTCGTCGGCATCAGCACACCCAACTTCTGGCTGGGTATCATGCTGATATTAATAGTGGGCGTCCAGATAGACATATTTCCGACAAGTCGGCGAATAATCGGCTTCGGGCCAGCCGTGGAGCTGCTCATCATGGACCAGAACCCTCTCGGAATGCAGCTGTGGCTTGCCCACATCGTGTTACCAGCCATCACGCTTGGTACGTATTTCACCGCCCTCATCGTCAGGCTGACAAGGAGTGGTATGCTCGAGGAGTTAGGAAAATCCTACGTGGAGGCTTCGCGTGCGAAGGGATTACCGGAAACCCTGGTTCGGTACAAACACGTCCTCAGGAACACGATGATTCCAATCATCACCGTCCTGGGGTTACAGCTCGGCACGCTCATCGGTGGTGCCGTCATCACGGAGGCTGTTTTTGACTGGCCGGGGCTCGGCACGCTGGTCATCAGTGCCATCGAACAGCGGGACTGGCCACTCATTCAAGGGACGATAATCATAATCGGAGTTGGATTCGTCGTCATCAACGTGATAGTCGACGCACTGTACACGTATCTCAACCCACAGGTGCAGTTCGAATGAGCAGGGAGTACTACCGACCATGATATCAGACCGCGTCAAACAGAATATTCGAACGGAGTTGAGTCGGAGTCTGATGGCAAAGATAGGGATTCTGTTGCTCGTGCTCGTGTTCTTTGCGGCCACGTTCGCACCATTCCTGGCAACACATGACCCAACCCAACAGGACCTTTCGGAGGCAAACAATCCTCCGGCCGGTGTCCCGGCAACAGTGGAGGAAATCCAGTTCGTCGATGGTGAGAGACAGACCGTAGAGACGAGGGCCACTGGTACGCTGGAGTATCCGCTCGGGACAAATCAACTCGGGCAGGACATGTACTCACGTGCGCTGTACGGGGCTCGAACATCGCTTGCCGTAGGCCTGCTTGGCACTGGAATAGCGTTGCTATCTGGTGTCTCTGTCGGCCTCGTCGCTGGATTCTATGGGGGGCGGGTCGACGATGGTCTGATGCGCTTCGCCGACATCATGCTCGCGTTCCCGGCACTCGTGCTCGCCATCGCCCTCATCGGATTACTTGGGCCGAGGACGGTGAGCATCCCGGACCCCTTCGTCGCTGCAGGACTCGTCGACGGGATGCCGGAAACGTTCACGTTACCTTTGACAGTCACGCTAGTTGTGGCGCTCGTCAACTGGGTGTGGTTCGCCCGAATTGCTCGTGGCGAGGCATTGACTGTCCGAGAGAAGAACTACGTGAAAGCCTCCAGAAGCCTCGGGGCGAGCAATCGTCGCCTGATGCTCAAGCACGTGTTACCAAACAGTATGACACCGATAATCGTTCTTGCGACGATTCAGGTCGCGGTCATCATCCTGCTGGAGAGTTCGTTATCGTTCCTCGGGTTCTCGGGGACGAACCTCTCGTGGGGCTTCGACATTGCACAGGGTCGTGACCTCCTCGCGACGTCGTGGTGGGTTGCGACGGTGCCTGGACTGGCCATCGTCATTGCAGTCATCAGCATCAATCTGGTCGGTGACTGGATGCGGGACGCGCTCGACCCCGATATCGGCGGAGAACGAGGTGGAATGTAGATGGGCGACGATCCAATTCTCCGCGTCGAGGACCTCTGTACTCGATTCTTCACCAAATCGGGCCAGGTAAACGCAGTCGAGTCCCTCTCGCTGTCCATCGACAAGGGAGAAGTGTTCGGCATCGTCGGAGAAAGTGGGAGCGGCAAGAGTGTCACTGCTCGCTCTCTCATCCGGCTTATCGAGTCCCCTGGTGAGATCACGTCCGGGTCCATCGAGTACAGGAACCCGGAAGTAGCCGACCAGTTCGCTGACGCACATCCGGATGCCGTCGATGGTGAGTACGTCGATCTAGCTGCCTTACCCGAATCGGCAGTTCGCTCGCTCAGGGGCCCGTCTTTTAGCATGATCTTCCAGGACCCCGAGAGCAGTTTCAATCCGACGCTCACGGTCGGTGAGCAGATTGCCGAAGCCGTTGAAGTACAGCGTCGTGCCACCTCGAACCCGCGCTCGGTGAAGGCACGAACGAGTTCATCTGGGTACTCGCTCAGGTCGTACGCTTACGGTGCTATCATGCCGAATCGGGGGTACGTCAGTTCCGAGAGCATGGACCAGGCTATCGAGCTGTTACAGCAGGTTGGTATTCCCGACCCGGAAGAGCGCGTCCACGAATACCCCCATGAGTACTCGGGTGGGATGCTCCAGCGGGCGATGATTGCCCAGGCGCTTGCAGGTGAGCCGGACATCCTAATTGCCGACGAGCCGACCACCGCGCTAGACGTGACCATTCAAGCACAGGTGCTCAACCTCCTCCGGGAGATTCAGGAGGAGACGGACATGACGATACTGCTTATCACCCACAATCTGGGCGTAATAGCCAGGATGTGTAACAGGGTCGGCGTAATGTACGCAGGTGAAATCGTCGAACGAGGAACGCTGAGTGACATCTTCGATGAACCGGTCCATCCGTACACCAGGGGCTTACTCGGCTCGATTCCCGACCTCGAAAGTGCGGGTGGCCGGTTACAGCCAATCGAGGGAAACGTCCCGAGTCTCATGGACCACGAAATGGGGGACCGGTGTTACTTTGCTGACCGGTGCCCGAAGGCAATGGAAGCCTGTCTCGACAAACCGACCGATATGGACGTTAAAGGGAGCACTGGACACGAGGTGAAGTGCGTGCTCGCGGGGATGGAATACGACGAATCCGTGGCCCTTTCGAGGGACTACTTCGGACAGGAGGAACAATGAGTATCGAGAACGCACTACAGTCAGAACGCCAGTCATCGGACGCCCCGCTGGTAGAGGTACGGAACCTGGAGAAGCACTTCTACGAGAAAGACAACATCATTGACAAGTACCTCGGCAATGGACCGGTTGCTATCCGTGCGGTGGACGGTATCTCCTTCGACATTCACCGTGGGGAGACACTCGGGCTGGTCGGCGAGTCAGGGTGTGGAAAGTCCACCACAGGTGAGACCCTGCTCAGGCTCCAGGATGCAACGGGGGGATCAGTCGAGTTCGACGGTGATCCGGTGTTCGAACTCGATGGAACTGCACTCTCCGAGTTCCGCCAGAACGCACAGATTGTCTTCCAGGACCCCTACACCAGTCTCGACCCGCGCGTTACCATTGGCGAAACTGTCAGAGAAGCTCTGGACATCCACGACGTCGGGACGAAAGCCGAGCGAAACGAGCGGGTCAGGGACCTGCTGGAGCGGGTCGGGTTGTCTGAAGACCAGTTCGAGCGGTATCCCAGCGAGTTCTCCGGCGGACAGCGCCAGCGTATCGGCATCGCTCGTGCGCTCGCACTCAACCCTGATTTTCTCGTGCTCGACGAACCGACCAGTGCACTCGACGTTTCCGTCCAGGCCCAGATTCTGAACCTGCTGGCTGACTTGCAAGACGAGTTCGACCTGACCTATCTGCTGATATCTCACGACCTCTCCGTTATCAGGCATATCTGTGACCGGGTGGCGGTGATGTATCTCGGGGAGATCGTCGAGATTGCGGATGTGGACACGCTGTTTAACTCGCCAAAACACCCATACACCGAGGCGCTGCTGGAAAGCGTGCCCCGGGCAGAGACCGCCGAACGCAATCGTGATATCGAGACATTGAAAGGAGACGTACCCTCTCCTAGAAACCCACCGAGTGGCTGTCGGTTCAGAACTAGGTGTCCTCAGATCATTTCGCCAGCAGAGGTGGACATCGACCAATCGGTTTACCGGGAGCTCATGCACTTCCGCGAACTCGTCGAAAACGAAGAGATATCTGTCGACGTAATCGCATCAGATGCCGGACTGCCAGAGATAGACGAGGAAACCGAACTCAACGCGAAAGAGCTGGGGGTCTTCGTCGACGCAATCAAGGACGCGGTTCTGGACGTCGAAATACCACCCCTACACGAGTCCATCGTCGACGATGCTGTCGCCCACCTAGCAGAAGAAGAATGGGAGGACGCAGCATTACGACTCCGCTCGGAGTACGAAAGCGTCTGTGAGACGAGCAACCCGGGCTTGACCGGCGACGACCAGCCGGTTGCTTGCCACCTGTACGGTAGCCCCGAGAGCGACCACTCAGCTCACGCACAGGGTCAGGCCGAACACGATTGAGGAAACGAGAGGCGTTTCCAAAATAGGCAGACTCTGTCTGCCGGGATTTGAACACTTCGGAAGACGGTCGCCCACTGCGCTCGCGCTGCGACTTCCGGGCGTTCAAACCGATTGAACCGCTTTGCTCCTCACGTCCGTTCGTCGCAAAAGCGGGCCGGGCGCGATTTGAACACGCGACCATCTGGTTAAAAGCCAGACGCTCTGCCGGGCTGAGCTACCGGCCCTCACTCAATTTTGAGAGGGTCTCTACTTAAGTCCTTCCGATTCGTCGAACAGCTCCGCAACCACGCCTCCTGGCGATTTCCCCGAGAGTGATGCGCGCTGACGCAACAGGCAGTACTCCTCTGTGGGAACTGTAAGAGTGATTTCTCCAAGTACGTACCCACGGGCTTCGAGAGCGGCTGTTATCGAATCACCGTTGCGAACGTCGCCAACGACGGTGCGCACCTCTCGAACTGTCAGTCCGTGGTCGATAGTCGCCCAGGCAAGGTGTAGCCGTGCTGGGCCAGTGAGTCGAGCAATGTGTTTGGCAGCCGACGGTGTGATATCACCCTTGGCCACGTGATGACGAACCGCCCGCGGCAAGTCGTGGACCCGTGCCCATGTCCGAATGAACGAGACAGTTACGTCCGCCCCGCCACGCTCGGCGGCGGCCTTGTACGACCCTTCACCGCGGACGAGCACGGCACAGGCTGCAGCTCCCCGAAGCATTGAGAGACTATCCATCTCACCAGCGGTTGCTTGAGAGAACGAAGCTACTGTCTCGGCTGCAGCAGCCATACTCTCCGGGTCGTCCGGGTCAAAGCGTACCGCGTCTGATCTGTCGCGGCTCGTGATTGCGGGATTGCCACGAACGACCGGGTCACCCACCGGGGACTCCCTGTCTGTCGGGACGGGGCTGTCACCGTCCTCTTCAGTCATGCATACTCATACTAAACCCGTCGGCAAAAACGCCCGCTATTCGGCGAATATCGACACTGTTCTCCTTCCTTTCAGGTCGGGGACGACTCACTGTGCGTGGTTCCTATCGTCCCCACCCGCGCGCTCCCGCCGATACCTTGAGAGATGTATCCAGGTCTCGGTACAGCCGCTCGCGTCGCCCAACTGTTCCAGGTGTGATCGGAGCCTGTTCCCGCCGTTGGAGTCGTTTGCATTGTATGACATACCAGTTACCCTCCTACTTCGCATAGAGATAGAGTGAGACGGCAGCAGTGAGATAGATGCGACCAATCAGCACACCCCCTTTGTGCTGCAGGCACTAATGTCATTCGGTAATGTTATCATACCACAACAATCGATGGAACTAGAGCTAACCACTCGGCCCTCGATTCGGAGGGGATTGTCCCGACAGCCGCAAGCCCGCCAGAAAAGCCCAGCTTACAGTTCGATTGGCTTTGCCAGCTCTGGTGCCGATGCGTCGAACCCCTCCATCTGGAGACGGTCAGCGAACCCTGTGCAGTCATCGCCGTGGTTGACCAACACCTTCGAATCCGTATACGAGTCCAGAAACCTTCGCAGTCCGTCCCGGTCGGCATGTGCTGAGAAATCGTACTGCTCTACTTGTGCGCTCACCGGCAGTATCTGTCCGTCGAACTCGGCACGACCAGTATCGAGTAACTCTCGTCCGGGAGTCCCAGCTACCTGATACCCGGTAAGCGCAACCTTGTTCGTCGGGTTCTGTCTGATCATGGGGACGTACGAGACCACTGGGCCACCACCGAGCATTCCCGCTGTGGTGAGAATAACCGTGTTTTGTTGGGCGATTCGCTCCCGCTGGCCGTTGCGTCCGGTGACAAAGCGAGCGTTCGATTTCGCCCGTTTGTAGGCTTCGTAATCACGGAAATACGAGGGGTACTGTCGCAGTAACTCCGTCACGTCCTTCGCCATACCGTCGAGGTAACAGTCGATTCCGTGAGCTTCACAGACCAGCAGTAGCTCCTGTGCTCGACCGATAGCGAAGACTGGAACGACCACGGTTCCACCCTCCCAAAGGGTTGTCTGGACGCTCTCGACGAACTGGCCTTCGACGACGGACCGTTCCTCGTGGTCGACGTTCGAATACGTGCTCTCGGTGATGACGATGTCAGCTTCTGGCCGTGCAGTCGACCCGTGTACCAGACGCTGTACGCCTCGACCACTAGCGTCGTTTTCGACGGGCTGAAAATCACTCGTATAGAGCAATCTCGTCTCGCCGTCGTCGACCAGTACGTGCGCACTTCCAGGGATGTGACCACCGTTAAACAAGGTCACCTCGTGCCCGGCAGCCGCGAACGTTTCACCGTAACCGTGCGTTTTCGAAACCTGGGTCATTCGGCGAACGTGCGTTTCTGTGAACGAACACTGGAGGGTATTACCATGGAGTTTGAGCGTATCTTCAGCGAGCGTAAGTGCGAGTGCACGGGTCGGTGGAGTCCAGTGAATCGGCGGCCGTGCATCACCTCTTAGCAGCGATGGGACGGCGCCAGAGTGGTCGAGATGACCGTGACTGACGACAACAGCGTCCGGGTCGACATCGCCCAGAGGATACTGAAGCGGTGTGGAGGTTTCGAGACCGTAATCGAGAAGCAATGAGTCATTGACGAGAATCGCGCTTCGACCGATTTCGCGGGCCCCGCCGAGAAATTCCAGCTTCATCGATAGAACTCCCAGAGCATCAATGAGAGGTGTCTTCGAGGTCTGGTCGGACGCGAAACTGCTGGTACTCTCCAAAGGAAAGTTCGAGCGCCCCCATCCACCAGTTCCAGCGCTCGACAAGTGAGTACTCCTTCGGAGCGTCGTCCAAGTTCTCTATGACGTCCTCGACAGTCAGCTGATAGTCCATGTCCTGCTCGATACGCCCAGAGTCAGAGAGGTCCTGTGCCTGCCGTGAGACTGCTCGCAGTGTTGAGTCTGTCCCACCGTATGAGGCGGCTAGTTCATCGACGAGTCGTTCACGGTCCACGACGACAGATGAGGGTGCAACAGCCTTGAATCTTCGCCGCTAACGGTCGGCGAGGACCTGTACGAGTTTCTCGGTCGCGATGTTCCGACCAGTAACCGGGAGGACGACGGTCCTGTCACGAACCATCTCTGGGTTTTCCAGCACTGCCGCCACGCAGGTTGCACACGCCCCTTCCATGACCAGATTCGATTCGATAACCAGCTTCCGGAGCGCAGTAAGTGTGGAACCATCATCCACGAGGACGAAGTCGTGGAGTCTCTCACGGAGTATCCCCGTCGTCATCGCAAACGGGACTCGCGTTGCCAGCCCCTCGGCAGTCGTCTTCATCCTCTCATGCGGTTCCAGATGCCCCTCCTTCCACGCTCTGTACACTGCAGGTGCCTGGGAGGACTGGACACCGACGATTTCGCCACCGAGTATCTCACCGACAGTGAGACAGAAGCCAGACGCGCAGGTTCCTCCGCCAATTGGCGCGAACACCCGGTCGACGTCGGGAAGCTCGTCGATTACCTCAAGGCCGGCTGTTGCGACGCCAGCGACAAGTGCGGATTCGTTTGCGGAATGAACGTATCGGTACTGTTCTTCGGTCGCAAGCTCTTCGGCTCGGGTTCGTGCCTCGTCGTAATCCTCACCGTAATACTCGATTCGTGCACCGTACTGCTCCATCGACCGGACTTTCGAAGGGTTGGCATCCTGTGGAACGCAGATAGTGACGGGTAGCCCGAACTCTCGTCCCGCGAAGGCCACTGACTGTCCGTGATTTCCCGTACTCGCCGCTACGAGGCCGTGGGCTTCGAACTCTCTGTCGAGCTGTGCGCCGAGATTGACGCCACCTCGAACTTTGAACGCCCCGGTTGGGAGTGCATCCTCGCGCTTGAGATAGATATCTGCGTCCAGTTCGGCTGACAGCCACTCGTCCCGAACGAGCGGCGTTTCCGGGAGGTGCGGCGATATTCGCGCCCGTGCCTCGTATATCTCTGCTGTCGTCGGTGGTCTCAGGTCATGATAGGGAAAGACCGTCGTCTCGTCGGGAGACTCCACAGGTTCGTACCCTTCAGTCATACTCCACGTCTGGACGGCCCAACGTATAAGGCTCCGGATGGAGGCGGCGGCCCTGACGGCTGGTGCCGTCAGTTACCCTCGCGGTGTTCGGTCAACGCTTCACGAATCGTCAGCTCTCCAGTAGCCACTCGCCGGGCCAGTGATTCATCGATAGCGCGATTCTCCTCGCTCTGCTCACGAGAGCGCTCTTTGATTCGCTGTAACTCCCCGGGAGTCGGCTGTACGTCACGACTCTCGACAGCGTCGCCATCCATCCGGGCGATATTCACGGCAGCCAGAATATCGGCCATCCCTCGCTCGCCTGAGCCCGTACCAAGATACGGGGTGGTACCTGTTTCGTCGACGAGCTCAACCGGGACATCTTCGATGTCGTCGATAATTCGTGCACCGATAAGCCTCGCACCGTCGCCGATACGAACCACCGGGTCGACGGCGTTTTCAGCCTCTTCTGTGACGATGCTGGCCACCTCATCCGGCGGAACTTGATAGGTCGCAACGACCATGTCTCCAGAGAGCACGGCTATTCCGGGCATCTCTCCGGGGTCGATTCCGATAACCGTTCGACCCTCACCCCCGCGCAACACAGCGATGATTTCCTCGACTGCCTTCCGCGGTGCTCCAGGTTCAGCCCTGATTATGGGAACATTGGCCACCGGAAGTGCTTCCTCCGAACTTGTCACCACTGCAGTCGCTTTCGCCGGGAGTTCCGACCCGGGTTCGATTGTGGTAAAAGAGATGCTCCTGTCTCGCAGTTCCTCGATTACTTCGTGATAGACCTCGAAGTTCTCCGTTGCGACGACAATCACACACCAGTCTACACCTGTCGCGTATTTACCTGCCACGGTCACCCCAGATTCGCAACCATGACCGTCCTATTGGATGCACTCGGCCACAACCGTAACCGTTCTATTGGATGCACTCGGCCATGGTAGATATGGGCGGTCGTACCGAGGACAGCGAAGCGGACCAGGGAGTCACCACCGCTGGGGAACGGCCCGAAAACTCTGCTGGCCCAGGTAACAGCGAAGGCGATGGACCATCCACAGCGTCGAAGTCCGAAGAAGTATCCGCTGAGCCCGAATCTCTGTTCAACCAGTACGAACAGCTCACGCTCGGCCGGGTTATCGTTGCCATCGCCTTGCTAGCAATCGTTCTCAGGATAGTCACATTGGGTTCTCGGACGGCCCATTGGGACGAGGCGCGAGTCGCATACTGGTCGTATTTTTACACTGAAACAGGCTCGCTCGCGTACTACTGGGAGGAGCACGGTCCAGTGGCCCAACTCGCCGCAGCACGGATGTTCGGTATTTTCGGAGTGAACGACTTCGCAGCACGGCTACCGATTGCGCTGGTGGGCGGACTGTTTCCGCTCGCAGCACTGCTGTACCGGGAGCACCTCCGGCGAAGCGAAACCGTCGCCCTCGCCCTGTTCCTCGCACTGAACTCAGTTCTCCTGTACTACTCCCGATTCATGCGAAGCGACATCCTCGTCGCAGCGTTCATGTTCGTCGCCCTGGGATTGCTCGTCCGATACTACGACACCAGAAAAGTCCAGTACCTCCTCGTAGCGGGCATCTTTCTCGGACTCGGGTTCGGGTCAAAGGAGAACGCAATCGTGTACCTGCTGACGTGGCTCGGTGCAGCGGCGTTGCTCACCGACCAGTATCTGCACAGTCCAGCGAGCGACGAGAGCGGTTTTGAGCGAGTGCGTGCGAACTTCGACTCCTACCGTAATCGGGTAAGAGCCGCGGCCTATCGAGCGGATTACGCGATTGGGCTGTTCGTCACGTTCATGCTGACGATGGTCGTCGTATTTGCACCTCGTGGACAGGGTATCGACAGACGGCTCGACCCGGACACCACCGCCGACCCAGTTACGATTGGTTCGGCAATCCGCGACCCGACGACGGTTCCGACGCTCATTGATGAGTCGCTTACCGAAGCGTACAGCGGCTACATGGACTGGTTCGCCGAATCCGAGGAGACGACTCTCGACACCTACATCTCTTTTCTGACGGACTACGTCATGGTCCTCGTCGAGTATGCTCCACTGGTGACGGTGTTCGCCATCCTTGGTATCGTTATCGAACGCTACGCTCGTGACCGATCACGAGCTCTCGTTATGTTCATGGCGTACTGTGGTGTCGCCTCGTTGATTGGGTACCCGCTTGGGTCACACATTCAGGGAGACTCGGCATGGCTCGCCGTTCACGTCATCGTCCCCTTGCTTGTCCCGGCCGCCGTTGGTCTGTCGTGGACGTTCCGTCGGGGTCGAGAGCTCGCCAAACACCGCTCGGTCAACCCGGGGGTCGTTCTCGTGATTCTTCTGTTGTTCGTCAGTCTCTGGGCGTGGTTCCTTCCGATGCAAGCCGTCTACGTCGAGGATACTGATCCTGACAACAGGCTGGTTCAGTTCGCACAGCCACACTCGGACCTCGGACCGCTCGTCGAGACGATGGACGACATCGCCACGGAAACCGAGGGAACCGACGTGGTTATTTACTATGGTGAGGACGACGAGAACTTCGAGGCATCAGCGGCACCAATTCGACAGAATATCACGCGCGATTTCACAGGCAGTTGGCAGGTCGAGCCGACCTGTTCGGACTGGGCAACGACTCAACCGTTGAACTGGTACTTCGCTGTCGCTGACGCCGAGGCAGGTTGTGAACGGAGTCCCGATGCCCTGGCTGAATCAATTAGTGAAGGCGAAGTTCCGATGGTGATTACCGTGCCCGAAGATACCACTGTGCCCGACGAGTTACAGAACAACGACTACGTTGAGCGGTCGTACTACCTTCGGAGCATCGGTCAGGAAGTGGTCGTATACACAGATCGTTCGTGGGAGCGGGAGCGATACTCCGACAAAGATGACAGCTAGTTGGACTATCGCGGTGGCGGTATCAACCTGTCAGGGACCTCCCATCGATTATCACCGAACGTTACGACCCTGCAGTCACCCTGCTGCCGAAATCTGAGCGGTTCGCCGAGGAACGTAGAATTGTATTCGATACGTCGCTCGTCGATAAATGCGGAAAGGTCGAGCATCGGACTGTAGAAGGCACCTCGTGCAACCGCATCTGCGGCACCCGAGGCCAAAGAGTGTTCTGGGTATGACCGCACTCCTGCTGTATCAAGAACGGTATGATAGATGCGGCGGGTCTCGACCAGTGAGTCAACGCGCTGGCCATCTCGCCCTGGAAAACTGATTGCGAGTGGAACGTTGGTGACGGGGGCAAACACGCTGTGTTGGTGGCCAACGAGCCCACGTTCTCCAAGGTGCTCACCGTGGTCAGCCGTCAGAATCACGAGCGAGTCGTCGAGACAACCTGCATTCGAGAGGACATCGAGAACGTCGCGGAGTCGGTCGTCGAGCGTACGGAGGTCTGCATCGTAGAGTTGACTCATCGCGATCACCGTCTCTTCGTCCATCGACTGCTCGCCAAAGTTGTGAGCGCGCTCGTTTTTGACCACCGAATCGACCGGAAGATGTTCGTCGAGGAACTGCTCTCGGTGTTCGGGAGCAGGCGAACGCGGGAGGTGAGCATGGGGGAGGTTGACGAACAGGAAGAACGGCTCATCTGAACGTCGAAGCATCGCCGCGACGCGGTCAGCGATACCGTACTCAGCTGGCGGTGCAGTTCCCGTTTCGCCTCCACGCCGTCGCAACCAGTTGAATCCGCGTTCCAACGGCCGACGTAGTCGCGGGCTTGCAGTTGCTCGATTGACCACTAGAGTTCCCGCCGAAACCAGGGAGTTTGGGACCGACAACCGCGTGCAGGTGCTGAACTCGTCGAATCCTTGACTGAATCCAGTTACTGGACGGACGTATTCGTTTGGAGACACTGCATACGTACTGTACCCTGCTTGCTGTAGCTGTTCAGCGAGCGGTCGTCGCGCTCGGAGCACCGGTTCGATTGTCGTCGCGCCGTGGGCCGACGGATACAACCCTGTAAACAGCGACGCGTGGGCTGGAATGGACCACGACGATTGAGAAACGGCGTTCTCGAAAACTGTGGAAGTCGCCGCAAATTCGTCGAACGCCGGCGTCGTCTTGAGGTCGTAGCCATAGGCCGAAACACGGTCGCGACGAACGGTGTCGAGAACGAGCAGGACGACGTTGGGTTTATGGGCCATTCCCGTCAGTCGAGGACAGCGTCGAGAATCTCGTCTGCGCTGTGTCGAACGGGGTCAGTGGCTGGTGCGTCGATAGCGTCACTGTACTCCTCGATTGCCGCCTCGGCCGCAGGGTCGTCCATTCCGTGGGTGTTGATGACTCCTGCATCAACGGTGGCGTCTACGATCGGTTCGACCATATCCTCGTACAGCTGTACGTAGCTCGGCAGGTCGGGAAAGTCGAACGACGGGTAGCCACCAAAGGCCTCACGCCCTGCGACGTGACAGAGGACCATCGAGTCAGGCTGTGAACCGTGTAGTATGGACGTCGTCACACCAGAGTACGCTGGATGGACCAGGGCCCCCTGTCCCTCCACGAAGACAACGTCGTTGTCAGCTGCTTCTTTAACAAGCCGCTCAGTCGCGCCCGCTGCGAAGTCGGAGATGACACGGTCGATAGCGATACCCCATCCCGATATCATAATTCCAGTCTGTCCTGTCGGAGCGACGGCCGCATCGAGTCCTCGGTCACGGGCAGCGTTACGGAGTTCGTACGACGTTGTCATCTTTCCCGAAGAGCAGTCGGTTCCAACGGTGAGGACAATCTGTGCATCAACCTCGTTGGCGTTTCCTTCAGCGACTGTGAGGTCCGCTGGCGGCTTTCGCACGTCGCGGAGTTCCCCTCCGTGTTCCTCGGCCAGGGAAACGAACTCCTCATCTTCTGCGAGGAAGTAGTGAAGTCCCGAAACCACGTCGCACCCGCGTTCAAGAGCCGTAACGACATCTCCACGCCAAGATTCGTCGAAGCCACCGCCAATGGGGGCAATACCGATGAGTAGTGCATCACAGTCAGGAGACTCTGCCATAGCCTCGACAATCGGTGCGTCCTGGACGTCCGGAAGATAGTCGTGTACCCGGCCTCCTGCGCGCTCTCGGTCGAGCACACTCACAACGTCGTGGTCGGCATACCGAAGGACGCCGACTGCAGTCTTCGCTGAGTCGGGAAACTTTCCGTGGGCGAGGATTGCCACGCGCATACTCGGAACCGCCGACCCGGTGAATGAAAAGCGTACCGCTCTTTTGCACAGCCTCTTTTTATCGATGCTTACACCCACGCTGACGTTTCCCAACACATTTTTGGATAGTGACCCGACTGTCACCTATGACAACCACACCTACCGACGTACCGACAGCTGATGGAATGCCGATGCTCGGTCTTGGCACCTGGCAGAACGACGACCACGACGAATGCGCACAGAGCGTCGGAACTGCGCTGGAGATGGGCTATCGCCATATCGATACGGCACAGATTTACCGTAACGAAGAAGCGGTCGGTGAGGGAATCGAACGCGCTGACGTTCCGCGTGACGAGATTTTCCTGGCGACGAAAGTCTGGACGAGCAACCTCTCTTACGAAGATGTGCTCGCATCGACAGAGGAGAGTCTCACTAAACTCGGGACTGACTACGTCGACCTGTTGTACGTCCACTGGCCAGCCAACGAGTACGACCCCGCAGAGACGTTCCGTGCGTTCGACGAACTCTACGATGACGGTGTGATTCGAAACGTCGGCGTCTCGAACTTCGAGCCGAAACACGTCGAGGAGGCACGGACTCACCTCGATGCACCGCTGTTTGCGAACCAAATCGAGCTGCACCCGTTCCTTCCGCAGACCGAGCTCCGTGAGTTCGCAGATGCATCCGACATCGAACTTGTCGCATACTCGCCGCTGGCAAGGGGCGACGTCATCGGGAACGAAACGCTCTCCAAAATCGCCGACCGCTACGATGCGAGCGAGCCACAGATCGCTCTCGCGTGGCTCAGAGAGAGTGGTGTTACCGCCATCCCGAAGGCTACTGGTGAGGACCACATCCGGGATAACTGGGAAAGCCTCTCAGTCGATTTGAACCAGGATGAGATTGCGGAAATCGACGACATCAGTCGCCGGGACCGAAAGGTCAACCCGGATTTCGGCCCCGGTTCCTGGGCCTGATTGCGACAAACTGTCGACTCGTTGAATGACTTACCGTCGTCAGGAAAGCATATACAGGGGGCCGTTGAATTGGACGTACATGGCTGCCGGGAACGAGCAGGGACTGGTCGACGCAATCAAGTACGACGTCAAGGTGATGCACGAGACCTGGATGGAGATGATATTTCCCAGACAACGAGGAGCAGAAGGCACAGTTCTGGGGAAGTGGAAGCCCGAGGAGACGGGAGAGGTAATCACGTACAGGCTGTGGCACGCAATAGGGATTCCCGTCATCAGCATCTTTTATCCGCTCGTCTTGCTCGGCTACTTCTTCAGATATCAGGCGCGAAAGATCAACGTCACCGCTGCCCGCCTCGGATTCTTCGGAGTCGTACTCGTCTTCACCCTTCTCTGGGGTGGGCTGACAGCGCTCGTCTACTTCCAGTTACAAGGTGTACTCGAAGACGGTGCTGTCGTCGGTATCGCCGCCGCGAGCACCGTCGCTGTTGTTGCTGCAGCACTCTCGTACATTTTCTGGCGACTCGGCGGACGGTTCACTACAGTGTTCCTCGCCTATCCGTTCGCAATAACGGCGCTTTTCTTGCCGCCAGTGGTCGCTGCCCTCTTCTGGGAACCACTCGGTGAGGTCATTATTGGGCAGGGTGACGAACTGTTCCGCTGGGCGTTCCGGACCGGACCGGAATCGATTACTGAACCGCTCGGCGAACGGTTCGACCGTGAGGAACACCACCACGCAATAATCTGGTTCGTCGTCTCCTTCCCTGTTGGCTGGGTACTGGGTATTCTGGTCACGATGGCCGACCTCATCCGTCCAAAAGGCGAATAAGAAGAGTTCCTGAAATTATTTACACGCGCAGACCGCAGTAACTGGTATGCAACTGAAGTTCAACCTCCCGATTTCGATTGGAATCATCGTTGCGATAATCGCTGCTGGCGTCCTCGGTATGTGGCAAGCCGAGATGATGACCGAGGACACTCTGTTCATGATGGTCCTCCCGTCGATGGTCATCTTCGCCGTTATCAACTTCGTCATCGGCGTCAAACACGGCGAATATCGCGCATCGAGCGTGTGACATCCGCTGCTGCAACTTTAGCATCGCTGTTCTGTTTCTGTGTGACGACAATCGAGTGGGCATCGTTGGCAACGGCTCGTTCTTCGAGGCTGTGATTCGCATCCCCGGTCTGTCTCTCGGGGACGACGATGGCCCCACCAGCTATCAGTGGAGCGAGGATTCCAGCAACGAATCCCCCGGGTTCTGTGAGCGGAGCGTCCAAGACGACACGGGAATTAGGACTGATTTCGTGTCTTGCAACCAGTTCACCAGCCACCTCGAGCAACTCCGCGTGCGTCCAGGTTTCGTCCTCGAAGCGTAGTGCTTCCTGGTTCGGTTCGACTTGCTCCGGCGGTTCGACAGGATTCTCGCTCCAGACGGCTCGCTCGAAGTGTGAAATCTCTGGGTCTGTCGGCGGCCCACCGTATGCGAGACGCGAACAGCTCGGTGTCACATCCAGATGCTGATGTGCTGGCGCGACCAGAACAGGACCGTCGACTGGTTCTGACGGCGTGAGGTCGACAGTAGAACCGAGTATCACACCGCCGAGAACGGCCAGCAACGGCTCGGCAGCATCTATACTGC
>LKMJ01000122.1_pt1 | contig 47728 bp, 45 predicted proteins | sample 643391 | NCBI WGS metagenome assembly LKMJ01 (sample SAMN04112250, study PRJNA286221) | soda lake metagenome | biome: soda lake; feature: Kulunda Steppe; material: water; isolation source: sample PL-Br10 brine of Picturesque Lake | place: Russia: Kulunda steppe | collected 2010-07 | reverse complement strand
GTTCGGTCGCTGGCGGGCGATGTCCGTCTCACCCATATAGATTTCACACGGCATGTCGAGGTGGGCTGCGGCCATGGCCGTCGCAGTCCCGTGTTGTCCAGCCCCAGTTTCGGCGATGATTCGCTCTTTGCCCATGTACTTCGCCAGCAGTACCTGACCCAGGGCGTTGTTCAGCTTGTGTGCCCCGCCGTGGAGCAGGTCCTCGCGCTTGAGATACACCTCGCGGTCGTACTGGCCCGAGAGCTGCTCTGCGTACTGGAGTGGTGTCGGTCGTCCGCCAAAGTCCCTGAGCCGCTCCCGGAACTCGTCGAGAAACCCATCCTCGTTCTCTAGAACGTACCGCTCGTAGGCGTCGCCGAGTTCTTCGATTGCTGGCATCAGCGCTTCCGGAACGTACTGTCCTCCGTACTCTCCGAATGGACGGTTCGCACTCATATTTCTCCCTCGGCTGTTCTGGAGCTATCGTCTTCCGCCCTCACGAGGGCCTGCGTATTTTCTCGAACGTCCCCGTCCATGATTGCCGACCCGATGAGCAGTGCATCCGCACCGGCGTCTCTCATTCGGCGAACGTCATTCGGTGAGGTGATACCGCTTTCCGCCACGAGCAGCACGTCATCCGGGATGCTCGGGGCGACATTCTCGAACGTTTCGAGGTCGACCTCGAGCCGCTTCAGGTCGCGGTTGTTCACGCCGATAATCTCGGCTCCGGCGTCGATAGCTTCTTTCACTTCCGCCTGCGTGTGGGTTTCAACCAGCACCTGAAAGCCGCGGTCTCTTGCCGCCGATACCATGTCGTCAAGGTTGTCGACGAACCGGGCGATGAGCAACACCACATCGGCCTCGACAGTGTCGAGTTGGCTCTCACGGAGGATGAAGTCCTTCCGTAGAATCGGAACGTCAACGGCCTCTCGAACCTGTTCGAGTGACTCCGGCGACCCACCGAAGTGGTCCGGCTCAGTAAGTACTGACAGTGCAGTTGCCCCGCCGTCCACCATCTCTCTGGCCAGCTCAGCGGGGTCCCCGTCTCGTGTTCCGCTGGTTGTTGGTGATGTCGGTTTCACCTCAGCGATAATCGGGACTCGACCGCCCTCCGCTGCCGACTGCACTGCTGCTGGGAGCGACCGTGGTGTCACTGCGAGACGCTCCTCGCCGCCACCTCTCTCCCGCGCGTCGGCCAGTATCGACCCAACTGCCGGGGCGAGTTCTTCTCCATTAGCCATTATTGGTCACTATTGGACAAAGATGTACATAAGACTTGCGCATGGCGGTAGTTCGGCGGTTATGGTCTCGGCACGTGATTCAGCGCCTGCTTGACCAGTGGTCGGTTGCGGCGTCTGAGGCGGCCCTGAACGATGGGAAACGCCTTTCCTGTAATGCCGTCACTCCGTTCAAACTCCAGCGCCTGGAAGCGGTTGTCTGAGAGAAACAGACTGTCTGTCTCCCGGTTGAGATTACAGCCTCCCGCCATAGCGTGCCAACAAGGAGCTACTACGTCGTGTGCAGTCCCGACAACTCCGTCGCCTCGGACGTGCTCGAGGAACCGGAACTCCCCGCCATCTACGAGAACCCGTGCGACTTCCGAAAGCGCGTGCTCGTGGTTCGGGATGGTACAGAATACGAACGAGGCGACGACTGCATCGATGGTACCGTCGTCGAAGGGCAGGTTTTCACCGTCAGCATCGACGACTTCGATATCGATGTCGAATCGCTTTGCCCGTTTTTCCGCTCGCGCTCGCATTGCTGGGTCGGGTTCTACGGCTGTGACGCAGAGATCGTCGGCTTCGAGGCTGTCGAAGTACGGAAACAGTGCACCGGTTCCTGCACCAAGGTCGAGCACCTCTCCGCTGAGGCCTTCGACCAGTTTTTGGCGGTATTCGGGCAGAACGGTTCGTTCCGGAATCGCCATCACTGGGTCGTACAGACGTGCGACGAGTGAATTGGCGGACGATTCGCTCATCTCGTATATGTTTTCGAGCTATAACTACTTGTGGTCACTGGTGGGGTTCTCACCTTCTCCAACAGTCAGTAACTCATCCCGTATCGGTAGGCACAAAATGATAGCACTCAGAGATTGTCGTGATGAGCAGTGTGGACGAACAGGAGTTCGCCAACGTCGACCTCGAGGCTGTGAGAGAGTCACTGAAGACGTGGTACCGAGAGAATCACCGTGAGTTCCCATGGCGAGAGACCTGCGAACCCTACGAAATTCTCATCTCCGAGGTGATGAGTCAACAGACCCAGCTTGGCAGGGTTGTCGAGGCGTGGGAAGCGTTTCTGGAGCACTGGCCGACTGTCGAGGAATTAGCTGAGGCCGACCGCGGGGACGTGGTCACGTTCTGGACCGCCCACAGTCTCGGCTATAACAACCGCGCGAAGTATCTCCACGAGGCGGCTCAGCAGGTCGTCGAGGAGTACGACAGCGAGTTTCCATCAGAGCCTGACGAACTCCAGGAGCTGATGGGCGTCGGTCCCTACACCGCCAATGCCGTTGCCAGCTTCGCGTTCAATACCGGTGATGCCGTGGTCGACACGAACGTCAAGCGAGTTCTTTATCGCGCTTTTGACGTACCTGATGACGACTCAGCGTTCGAGAGCAGTGCGAACCAGCTGATGCCAGCTGGTGACTCTCGTATCTGGAACAACGCACTCATGGAGCTCGGTGGTGTGGTCTGCGGCCAAACCCCGGCCTGTGACGATGGAGGCTGTCCGTGGCGGGCGTGGTGCCAGGCGTACGAGAGCGGCGACTTCACTGCCCCTGACGTCCCGACACAGCCTTCGTTTGAAGGTAGTCGCCGGCAGTTTCGCGGCCGAGTCGTTCGCGCCCTCGGCGAGAATGAGGGTGTTGAACTCGATGCCCTCGGACCCAAAGTTAGAGTGGACTATACGCCGGATGGGACATACGGCCGTGAATGGCTCCGTGGCTTGCTTGACGACCTGGCTGAGGACGGGCTGGTTACTATCGACGAATTCGACGACAGTACCGTCGTTACACTACGGCGATAGCCCGCCAACACCCTGCGCCCACACGGTCGCTTTACGCCCGACCTGTTTCGGCAGGTATTTTTCTCTGGATTATCTATACTGTGACGAACAGGTAGACTCATCCGTCAGAACCCGGGTGGGTGAGATATCTTCGACAGGACCCAATCATGACAATATTCAAGAAAAAAGTGGACGAGGAGTATCTGACCGTGGCTGAGACGAAGGAGATTCTCGAAGGTCTAGAAGTCGAGCGAGCCGGCGACGAAGACCGTGAGATGCGATACGAGCTCGCCCGCGCCATCGAGCACGTCAACCGGTTTGCAGACCTCGATCCCAGCGAAGCGAGGGAGTTCGTCGAGCAGCTGGTCGAACTCGAGAAAGTTGACGAGAAGACCGCAAAGAAAATCGTCGATCTCAAACCGCAGGACCGGGACGAACTTCGTGCCGTGTTCGCACAGGAACGCTACTCGCTGTCCGGTGAAGAACTCGACGAGATTCTCAACGTTGTCAAGCAGTACGTGTAACTCCTTGGGAACCAGTTCTGCATCTGCGTACGTTTAAGTAACCAGTCGCCGTAGCATCGATGTATGACCGATGACGAACGTGATGAGAGCGACGGGAGCGAGACTGTCGTCGTACTTGACTTTCTCGCCCACGGTCGGACCGAAGACGACCGCCCCCAGTACCAGAAAGAACCGCTCGCGTACGTCCTCGATACGACGGATTTCCGGCTGTACGAACTCGTGATGGACTCGGACGCTGACATCTCTATTGGTGACCGGCTTGCACTCGACGGATTGGAAGGCATCGTCCGTCAGAACCGAATCGAGTACGAAGACCTCCCCCGCGGTGCGAGTTCCGAGCTCGATTACGCAATCGAGGAAATCGTCGACGCGGATGAGCAGCGCTTTATCGATTACTACAACAACGCACAGCCGATTACGCTTCGGCTTCACCAGCTCAATCTCCTACCGGGAATCGGGAAGAAGCTCCGAAACGATATCCTCGACGAACGCAAACGAAAGCCCTTCGAGAGCTTCGAGGAGCTCGACGAACGCATCGACGGCCTCCACAACCCGAAGGAGGTGCTCGTCGATCGGATCCTCGAGGAACTCAAGGAAGACGACCTGAAATACCAGTTGTTCGTTCGTACCGATGACGAGTAAACTCTACCTGGTGCCTCTTCACTTATGACCACAGAGTTTCGTGATCCTGACGCACTCCAAGCGAGAGCCGGTGTCGGCGGCGATCCCAACCGTGACCAGCACTTCTTGGTCGACGACCGTGTACTCGACCGACTCCCCGGATACCTCACCGAGACGGGGGCCGACACCAGCCACCTGCTCGAAATCGGCGGTGGAACCGGTGCCCTGACGGACCGGCTCTGCGCTGTTGCTGACCACGTGACTGTTGTCGAGCGAGACACGACACTCGCCAAATTTCTTCGCAATGAGTTTGCCGACGAGCGAGAGACAGGGGTACTGACCGTTATCGAAGGCGACGCGCTCGACGTCGACTTGCCCGATTTTACTGCCTCGGTCTCCAATCTCCCGTACGGTTTATCGAGCGAGATAACGTTTCGTCTGCTCCCGAGAGGGAAGCCGCTCGTCCTGATGTTCCAGAAGGAGTTCGCAGAGCGAATGGCCGCGAGCACCGGTGAGGACGAGTACAGCCGCCTCTCAGTGACTGCAGGTCACTATGCGGATGTGGAAATCGTCGAGACGGTCCCGCCGGAGGCGTTCGACCCGCAACCCGCTGTCGAGAGCGCAATCGTCAGGACGACCCCCCGAGACCCACCGTACACCGTTCCCGACGACGAGTTCTTCCTGTTGTTACTGAAGGCTATCTTCACGCAGCGCCGGAAGACGATGCGGAACGCAATCAGAAATACAACCCACATCTCCGGCCTCGGTGACGGGGACGCAGTCGTTACCGAGGCAGGTGAAGATCTCATGAGTAGACGGGCCGGTTCGGTCTCTCCAGCGGAATTTGCACAGTTGTCTCGCCTCGCCTGGGAGGTTGGACAACCGGAGAGGCGAGAGAACGTTGAGCGTAGCGATGAGTGACGGGGAGGAACCACGACTGGCACAGCTTCGAGATATCGAACAGGTGTACCAGCCCGCCGAGGACTCGCATCTACTTGCGGAGACGGTAATCGAAGGGGTGGGGTCCAACGACGTTGTCCTGGACGTGGGGACCGGCTCCGGGTACGTCGCCGAGTACGTCCGGGAGCAAACCGGCGCGTCCGTCGTCGGCGTCGACCTCAACCCGATGGCGTGCACAGAAGCACACGCTCGCGGTGTCCCCGTAGTCAGGGGTAACCTCGTTTCATGCTTCCGGAAGGAGACGTTCGACGTCATTTGTTTCAACCCTCCGTATCTCCCTTCTGCTCCCGAGGGCGTCTGGGATGACTGGATGGAGAAAGCCGTAACGGGAGGAGAGGACGGTCGGGCGGTCATCGCTGCGTTTCTCGACGATGTCGGTCGAGTTCTCCGCCCAGACGGCGAAATCTACCTGCTGATTTCGACAGTTACCGGTCTCGACGAGGTGCGGACGGCTACGAAGAAGGCCGGGTTCGAACCATCGGTGCTCGCCGAGGAGTCTCACTCCTTCGAGAAACTGCTCGTTCTGGGCCTTACTCCTGTTAGTGAGTAAGACGGCGAGCGCTCAATTGTACTCCCGCCACCGATACCCACACTCCTTGCACTTGAAAAAACGAGTAGGTGGCTCGTCGGCCGACGCGGTCTGTTTGATAGTGTACCACGCCTCCTCGTTACCACACTCGTCACAGATAATGTCGGTCGCTGTCGGTTTCCCCTCGAAGCTGGCCTCCTCTGTACTTTCGATAAGTTCGTCGCCTGTCTGTTCTTCTGTGGTTACGAACTCCGCAGTGTCGCGCTCCTGTTCGGCACTTGCACCACAGTTCGTACAGACCATGACACCGTCTCGTTTCTTCATCATCGAGCCGCAGTCGTCACAGAACTGCATATAGTTCACACTGCGTCGGTTGAGGACATAAAGCCGGGGATTGTCACAGTCCGCGTACGCTAATCATTCCGTTCGAGGTCATGCCTCTCTTTGACAATCGGACAGTCGACAACCCGGACGGTCTCCATGTCGAGAAACTCGACGATATCCGTGCCCTCGTGGGTACAGGTAATCTCTGGCGGGGGAGAGAAGTGCTCACATTGCTCGCAGTAACTGTGTTTCGACACGTCTGCAAACGTCCGCTCGAGAGAGTCACTCGGCGAACTTCGGGAGTCGGCACTCGCGAGCTCTTGCCACACTGCGTCCGGGTCGATGCTCTCGGTATCTCGCTCTTCGAACAGTGACCCCGTTTCCTCGAAGGGGTCACCGTCGCGGCTACCGACATCACTGAGCGGATCCGCAGTATTTCTACCGCCCTGACTACTGTCCAGGTTCATCTCCGTCGACTCACCACGGGCTGTCAGGGAGCTCTCGTCACCGGGACTGTCGGCCCAGTCCAGAGTGTCGGCTGGTGGCTGATTGGGCGTATTGGGACGTTCGTCATCTCCCTTTGTAGCCTCTGATTCATTCGAGGGTGAGGGTGAAGGGATATCGTCAGATGGGGGCTTCTCTGAAAGGTTCTCGAACGGGTCTCCTTCCCGTCCCGCAACGTCAGACTCGAGTTGTTCGAACGGGTCTCCCTCGGTGTCGGTGAGGTCCTCGTCGTTGCTCATCAATCCTCACCCGATTCAAGCTGGGAAGCAACTGTCAACTGGGGTTTGCCGAACCAGCCGCTTGCAGGTTCGACGTTCGTCACTGTCGCGTCACAGTGAGGACAGTGTGGGTCGGTCATCAACGAGAGGATGACACCTTCACCACAGTTCTCGCAATTAGCACGTTCGATATCTGCCCGGGCTGCAGCACGTTTGATTCGTTCGACGGCCTCGAGCCCGCTCGACGACTGCTGGGCCTCTCTGAGGTCGCTGACGACCCACGCAACCGTTTGCAGTCTATCCTGCATCTCCGCTAGTCTATCGGAGTGATCGTTGACCCGCTCCATTTGGTTTGGAACGGTCCCTTCGTACTCTGTCCTGAACTGGTCGAACTCGGACTGGAGCGACTCGAGTTCTTCCTGCAGTTCCAATAGCTGTTCTAATTCCCGGTGTGTGTGGTCCGAGGGTGCCTTCTTGTCGGTTTCTTTCTTGACTTGAATCACTCGCTGTCGAACGTCCTGTAGTTTCTCCTGAAACTCCTCCTCGACGGTATCGATACGTGTGTCGAGCTGTTTCTGCACACTGTTCGTCGCTTCGGTCAGTCGGTCTGTCAGCAACGACTCGACCCGCCGTTCGACCTCCGACGCGACTGTTGCTTCGACTATCTCGGTAACACCGTCGGTGTCAAACGTCACATTACCGTCCTCGATATCTCCGTCCAGTTGCGTCATCGTCTGGTACGAAGCGAGTAACTGTGCTACCACCGCTTCCCTGTCCACCCCTGCGGTCGACGCTTCCTCGTCGAGCCATTCGATAAGTTCGGCAGGAAGCTCGACCGACACTGTCAGTTCCTCGCTCGACTCACTCGCCATTACCTGATGTATTGCAAACCGGATAGTTAAGCGTTTGCCGTCCAATTCAGAAATCGATAGACTTGCTCAGCGGATCTTTCTAACGTCACTGATGTCGAACCCTGCCTCCCCGAGGTCGGTTTCGAACTTGACGATATTCTCCGACTCAATCTGTGACAACACGCCCCGGAAGTTCTTCACGACGAGCGTCCGCGCCCGGGTCGACCCGCCGGTCTCCCACTGGAACTGCAGGGCTCCTGAGCAACTGTCCACGAGCTGGCCATGTTGGGTTTCCGAGAGTGTCTCGAAGTTCAGGTGGACCAGAATCAGTGCACCCCAGTCGTGTGCAGCTTTCGCCAGCCCTTTCGTGACGTAGTTGATGTCAGTCCACTCGATGTTGTCGCCACTCGCCCCAATCAGGTCTGAAAACGAGTCAATAATGACTATATTGCCTGGTGCGCGTTCGCTGACTGCATCTCCCAGTGCGCTCAGGAGTGTCTCGCGATCCTCGTGGCGTTTTCGAAGACTGGTGATGTCCGCGGTCTCCTCAGCATACCACATTCGCGGAACTGGACTCCTGTGAAAGTAGTTCTGAGAGAGGGATACGAACTCCACCTGGTCGAACCCTCGCCGCCCAATCTCTTCGTCCATCGACATATCTATCTCCGACTCGATCTGGTCGCGCTCGTTCGTAAAGGAGATGTAATGAATCGAGTTTGGCAGAGACGCGTTCGCTGCGAGCTCTCCGTAATGGAGATCGAATAGGTCGTCTCCAACCTGTGCGAGTCCGTTCATCACCGCGCTGGTGTACATGAACTCCCGGGCACCAGCTCCAGCCTCACCCGAGAGCAGAACGACGCTCCCTCGTGGTGCTCCCCCGTCGATGGTGCTATCAAGCCGGTTGATGCCGAACGGAATTCGCTCCATACCCCACCAATGCTGCCGCAGTGTATATATAACTGGGTTACTGGGGGTCGATACCTATCTTCCCGTTGGTCCAGACTGTCCTCCCGTCAGTCCTTGATGGTCTTCCCGTCGTTCCTGCTGTCCTGCCGTCGTTCCTGCTGTCCTGCCGTCGGTCCTTGACGGTCTTCCTGTCGTTCCTGCTGTCCTGCCGTTGGCCCCTAACTGTATTACTGCTGGTCCCTGGGTCGGACAGCTCTCTCTTCTACTGTCTCTTCAGGTTCGACCGTGCGCTTATACAACTCGCGGTACCGCGATATTTTCAGCGCAAGAAGGCCAAACCAGAACACCAGATACCCAATGACGAACCCGATGAATCCCGTTATAGTCAGCGGGACGACGGTGACTATCGTGTTGTACAGCGCGTGAATGAACGCCGCAATCAAGACACCCTTGACCATTATCGGCAATCGATTTTCGGGGTTGAACTTCGCTAGACCGAGATAGAACCCTGCCCACGCAGAGAACACGACGTGCCCAGGTCCGACGAACGAACGGGTAAAGGCGATGCCGATGGCGTACTGCTGTTCGATTATCGTTTCGACCGGCGTGACTGTCACAGAGAAGTAGATGATGTAAATCAGGTTTTCGATGGCCGCGAAACCAAGTCCAGCGACTGCGCCATAGACCGCCCCGTCGACGACGGTCTTGAACTGGTTCGACCGATAGGCGTGTACTCGAATCGCCAGCCACTTGACGAACTCCTCCACTGGACCGACGACCAGGAAATAAAACAGGGGGAGTCCCAGGAGTGGGATGAGTTCGAACCCAGGGAGAAGGAGGCTATTGACGACAGCGGCGAAACTTGCGAACATCGCGGCCAGAATGAAGGTAACTCCGAGCAGGGAGACCGGTTCTCGCGTCGTCGGGTCACTGGACCAGATTGTGACCACAAGCAGGAGTGCGGGAACGATGGAGACGAACGACAAGATGCCAAGAAGCGGTGCTTCGAAAATGAACACTCCTGCAATAACCATCTGTCCGAGAAACAGACTAAGCGCGAGTGCAATCAGCAAATCACGTTTTCGTCTTCCAACTGTATTGATGAGTGCAACGATGCTCGCATCGAACGCCGACCGGACTTCCCACGTTGCAATCTCGTACAGGTCGACTTCTCCGTCGTACCTCTCTTTCACCGGGTCTCGCACGTCGTCTATTTCCGGACCCGCTTCGACACCGTCTACCGGCTCTGCTGGACCGTTTGCTACCCCGGCTGATGGTTCTTTTTCGCTGTTTGTTATCGACTCGTCACTGTGTTCGCCGTAACCGTCTGTTTGCCCTTCATTTTCTTCCATTGTCACACCGTCGGTTCGGACCGCTTCAGTTAGCCACAGCTACGGTCGCCAGCACCGAGTAAGTTGAGGATTGCGAGTTCGTATACGAAACCGTAGAAATTCGTTCGCTGTTCAGGCCGGCACTTCTTTCTCCTCGCGTTCCCAGTGTCGGTGCTGAGCGATGGCATCTCGGAACTGCTCGGCGAACTCGCTGATTTCGCCTGACGTGCAGGTCACGACACCGTGTTCCTCGACAATCTCGTTTTCGCCTGCGATTTCGACACCCGGTAGTTCGACGGCCTCGAACAGCTCGGTACCTTCGCCCGACGCACCAATTGGCTTCTTGTGTTTGAACGCTTCTGTGATGAAGTGTTTGGCGTCGCCTTGCTCCAGCAATGCCTCGACGCTGTCTTCGCCGCCGGGGACGTAGATTGCGTCGAACAGAATGGAGCCCGTCGTGACGTGACTCTTGTCCGCCTTGACGCTCTCCCCGCTCTCCCCGGATTTGTCACCGAGAATCTTCGAGACGATTTCTACCCGTGCGCCCTCCTCCTCGAGGTGTGATTTCACAGCTTCGAGCTGGTCATTGTCGAACTCGTCGTCGACGAGGACGGCGATTTTGCGTGTCTCGATGGTGTCGGCGTTCCGCCGATTCATACTCAATGTTGGGTCCTCGGCGTCGTGTTCGGGGAGCTGGTCCCCTGGCTCTTCCGGCGGTTCGACGCCGATACCCTCGGCCACTCGCCTGGCGAACTCGTGGTCGACGTTGTTGAACATATCGTACACCATCCGCTCCCGAATCTCCATTCGGTCGACCTTCCCGAGTTCGAAGTGCGCGGCGTCGATGATATTCTCTTTCTCCGGCTCGGTCATGGAGTTCCAGAACAGCCTCGCCTGCTCAAAGTGGTTCTCGAAGCTCTCGCTTTTCTCGCGGATTTTCTTGCCCTCGACCTTCTCTGCGAAGTGTTCGTATCCACCCTCCTCTTCGCTGACCTCCTGTGGGTCGTCGTCGCCGATGGAGTTCGGCTTGTAGGACACTTTGCCCTGGTTAATCTCCTGGCGCATGAACCCGGCACGCTGGTTGTTGTGCCGCTCGGCGAGCGGACGATTTATCGGAATTTCGTCCCAGTTGGCGCTGTTGAACCGGTTGAGCTGCGTGTCCTGGTAGGAGAACAGCCGACCCTGCAGGAGCGGGTCGTTCGTGAAGTCGATGCCGGGGACAACGTTGCCGGGGTGGAACGCGACCTGCTCGACCTCGGCGAAGAAGTTGTCCGGCGTCTCGTTCAGTACCATCTCCCCGATTGGGCGCACGGGAACCTCGGTCTCGGGGACAATTTTCGTCGGGTCGAGGATGTCGAAATCGAACTCCTCGGCATCCTCCTCGTCGAATATCTGGACGCCGAGCTCCCACGTCGGATCGTATCCCGCTTCGATGACATCGTAGAGGTCCGCTCGATTGAAATCGGGATTTTTCCCGGCTATCTTCTGTACTTCGTCCCAGACGAGCTGGTTCGTCCCGTACTTCGGCGTCCAGTGTAACTTGACGAACCGGGCCTCACCGTCTTCGTTGACCAGTCGGAACGTGTGGACGCCAAAGCCCTGCATCATCCGGTAGGCTCGCGGCAGTGCTCGTCCCGAGAGTACCCACATAATCATGTGCGTAAGCTCGGGCCGCAACGATGCGAAGTCCCAGAACGTGTCGTGGGCTGCCGACGCCTGGGGTGTTCCGGTATCCGGCTCGGGTTTGATTGCGTGGACCAGGTCCGGGAACTTCATCGCGTCCTGAATGAAGAAGATCGGAATGTTGTTGCCGACGAGGTCCCAGTTCCCTTCCTCTGTGTAGAACTTGGTAGCGAAGCCACGAACGTCTCGCACGGTGTCTGGAGACCCCCTCGAACCAACAACTGTCGAGAACCGGACGAAGACCGGCGTCTTCTGATCAGGATCGGTGAGTACTGAAGCCTTCGTCAATTCCTCTATATCGTCGTACTCACCCAGGTCAGGGTCCTCGTATGGCTGGAAATACCCGTGTGCACCGGAACCGCGGGCGTGGACCACGCGCTCAGGGATGGACTCGTGGTCGAACTGCGTCATCTTTTCTCGGAAGTGGAAGTCTTCCATGATGGTCGGCCCACGCACCCCTGCCTTCAGCGAATTATCCGTCTCACTGACCTTGACACCGTGGTCGGTGGTCAGCTGTTCGCCCTCGGGGCTCTCACGCATTTCATCGAGTTGTTCCTGTTTGCTGTTCTCGTCGTCGCCACTTGTCCCTGGCTGTGAGGTGCCACCGTCGGTTCGCTGTTCTTCCTCTTTGGAATCTGGGTCTGAGTTGGACATGGTGGTCCTTCTACTGAACAGAAAGTGGTCCCGCAACGGTAAACTCACATCCGGCATATGCAAGGCGACTTCCGGGCTGACTGCTCCGAAAGTCGGAACGCATTTGGCCGGGCCACTCGGTCTTTCGAGTATGAAACTCGCCGGCATGGCAAGCAATCGGGGACGGAATCTGATGAACATCGCCGACCGTGCACCTGGTGGGGGCGAGGTAGGGGTCGTCTTGACGAACGACAGCACTGCGCCGGTACTTGAAACGGCTGAGAAACGCGGTATTCCGACTGAAGTCGTCGAGCGCGAGGAAGACGAGTCGCGCCAGTCACACGAGCAGCGAATTGTCGATGCGCTTTCGGAACACGAGTTTGATTTGGTTTGCCTCGACGGCTACATGCGCATCCTCTCTGATACGTTTCTCGACGAGATGCCGACGACGCTCAACGTTCACCCGTCGGTTCTCCCATCCTTCCCGGGAATGGACGCGTGGGGCGACGCGCTCGACGCAGGGGTGTCCCTCACTGGCTGTACCGTTCACGTCGTCACTGATGCCACCGATGACGATGGAAACGTCATCGAAGAGCAAATTGACGCCGGACCGGTCGTCACACAGGAGCCAGTTCCGGTCTACGAAGGCGATTCTCCCGACGAGCTGAAAGAACGCGTGCTCTATCAGGGAGAGTTCACGGCGTATCCGCGTGCAGTCAAATGGTTTGCTGAGGGTCGTGTAACTGTTGACTACGAGGGAGGGGCTGTGCACGTCGACGGCGACGAAGGTGGATCGTTCCCGTCCAGGCGGATCAGCACGGGCGACCGACAGGCAGACCTCCGATACGGCGAGAACCCTCACCAGGACGCCGCCCTGTACGCAGATTATACGGTCGAAGAGGCGAGCGTCGTTCACGCAGACCAACCCAACGAGGGGGCGAAAGCGCTCTCGTACAACAACTACAACGACGCCGACGGTGCCCTGAACCTCATCAAAGAGTTCGACGAACCGGCGGCAGCGGTCATCAAGCACACGAACCCTGCAGGCTGTGCAACGGCATCCTCGCTCTCGGAAGCGTACGACCGTGCTCTCTCGACTGACCCGATGAGTGCGTTCGGTGGCATCGTTGCACTCAATCGCGAGTGTGACGTCGAGACGGCCGAGCAAATCGTCGACTCGTTCAAAGAAGTCGTCGTCGCGCCCGGATATACTGACGCGGCACTCGATGTACTCTTCGAGAAGAAGAACCTCCGCGTTCTCGACGTTGGCGAACTGGGTGACAGAACCGACACGCTCACCGAAAAGTCGCTCGTCGGCGGGACACTTGTCCAGGAGCGTGACCTGCAAACCGTCGGGCGTGACGATCTCGAGGTTGTCACCGAGCGCGAACCGACAGACGAACAGATCGAATCGATGCTGTTCGCCTGGCAGACCATCAAGCACGTCAAATCGAACGCGATTCTATTTGCTGATGGGACTGAAACAGTCGGAATCGGGATGGGACAGGTTTCACGCGTCGACGCCGTTCGCCTCGCCGCAATGAAAGCCGACGAACACGCCGAGGGGAAAGACGCTGACGGTGCTGTAATGGCTTCGGACGCCTTCTTCCCGTTCCCCGACGGTATCGAGCAGGCTGCAGAAGCGGGCATCGAAGCCGTGATTCAGCCAGGCGGGTCGAAAAACGACGACATGGTTATCGAGGCGGCGAACGAGCACGGAATGGCGATGGTGTTCACCGGAAGTCGGTGTTTCCGACACGACTGAAAGGAGGTCGGAAGCTTGAAAGTCGACCGTAGAGAGTCTTTCGGTGTTTCCGACACGACTGAAAGGAGGTCGGAAGTTGAAGCAGAGGCACAGACTGGAAGCTAACATCCCTGATGCAATTTTAACAGGATCCTCCCTCTTGAGTAACAGGTGCAGTTTCTACAGAGACATTCTGCATGTCAATTGGTAATTGTAGAATAAGAAACTGTTTCCCTGTCCGGGTTGCCAAACTGTATAAGTCATTGCTGACAAGGTGCCCACATCGTAAAACTGAATGCGATTCATAACAGGAATTAAACAGGAATCTGCGAAACTGCTCGGGCAAGGAAAGGGCAAGATACTGGCACCTGTCGCCATTTGCTGGGGGCTGCTGATTGGTACACGGATGGTCTATCCAGTGCTCCTGCCGCATCTCCGAACTACGTTCGACCTCACGTTCACGACGGCCGGGTTCCTCATCACTATTCTCTGGCTCGGGTCGGCACTCGGCCAACTTCCGAGTGGTGTTCTCACGGACAAGTACTCCGAGCGCTCGCTGATGGTTACGAGCACACTCGTCGTCGCCAGTGCAATCGTGGTTGTGATGTTTGCCCCCTCGGCAGTCGTCTTGTACGCTGCTACTGGCACTCTCGGATTGGGGCTGTCATTGTATCCGATAGCGAGAATAACCATCTTGACTGATACATATCCGGACCGTCTCGGGAGTGCGCTCGGTGTGACGATGGCGACGGGTGACCTCGGTCAAACGCTTCTTCCGCCAATCGCAGGAGTGCTTGCGGTCGCATTCGTCTGGCAGTTCGGGCTTGGCTTCATCGTGCCGCTCCTGCTGGTGCTCGCAGCAACACTCTGGGTCGCGCTTCCGAATCCGTCGTCGAAAGACGAGGCCGAGAGCAATATTTCACCCGAGCGAATCCGGTATGTTCTAGACGAACTCCGTAATCCAGCGTTGATTTTCATGACTGCGGTCCTCTTTCTGTTCATCTTCATCTGGCAGACGTTTTCAGCGTTCTATCCAACGTATCTCACTGATGTGAAAGGGCTATCCGGACCGGTTGCGAGTGCAGTGTTCGGGCTCTTCTTCGCGTTCGGTGTCGTGGTCAAACCAGTCGCTGGATCTGCATACGACAGAATTGGGATGCGCTGGTCGCTCATAATCATTCTCATCGGTCCAGTTGCCGGGCTCCTACTGCTTCCGTTCGTCGAAGGCTTCTGGCTGCTCGTAGCGATAACCGCGCTCGTCAGCACGATGCTTGGAACTGGTGCAATCACCCAATCGTACCTGAGCGAGATGTTCCCTGACGATATGCGTGGAACTGGACTGGGTGCGGTACGAACGACTGCTGCGACTCTCGGTGCGACGGGTCCAGTTCTGTTCGGCGTCGTCGCTGACAGGGGCTACTTCGACGAAGGGTACCTCCTGTTAGCCGGCGTTATGGTAATAGTTATTGTACTGACGTTTAGAATGCCGGAGTCGTAGTCAACGTCGCCGGTAACTAGGATGGCCCTGTCTCTGCGTTCGAAATGCTGAAATCGTCGACAGCCGAGCATCCGGTATGAACCACCGGTGGCGAACTATTCTAGCTAGCGCGGCTATCGTTCTGATGTTCTTTGTCGTACAACTGGGGACGCTCGCACTTATTGAGCCGTTCCAGCAGGAGGGCCACCAGGTCGTCGAGGACACGACTGACCCGACCATCAGCATCGTCTATCTGGTAGCCATCATCGCCGTCACTGGACTGATGCTGCTTGCGTTCAAGTACGGTGGCGAATCTATACTCCGACTGGTAATCATCTTCGCCGGAGCGTACATCGCGCTCTACGTGTTCGACGTGCTTATTCCCGAGGTGGCGACGGTCACTATCGATGGGGTCCCGATCAATCTGCTTGCGTGGGGCGGGGCACTCGCACTCGGAACTGCGCTGTACCTCTACCCGGAGTGGTACGTCATCGACATCGCCGGGGTCATCATGGGTATCGGGGCGGCGGGGCTGTTCGGTGTCAACTTCGGTATTCTGCCTGCTATCGTCCTGCTGGTCGTCCTCGCAGTTTACGACGCCGTGAGCGTTTACGGCACAGAGCATATGCTCACACTTGCCTCCGGAGCGATGGATATGAAGGTGCCTGTCGTTCTCGTCGTTCCCCTCTCTCTCTCGTACTCGTTCCTCAACGACGGTGGGCCGGACCACGTTGATAGCGATTCCTCGGGGGCAAACCCGGACGATTCTGCAGACGGAGAGCGAGAGGAGTCCTCAAAGAACGGCTCTGAGAGGCTCGACCGTGAGCGTCTCGAAGAACTCGGAACGGAAGGAATCGCTGAACTGGATGACCATGACCTCGAACATCTCGAGGTCGAGAACGTGGACGAACTGGACGATGACCTCGAATCAGCGCTCCGTGAACGACTTCCAGACCGGGAGGCGCTGTTCATCGGCCTCGGCGACGCCGTCATCCCGACGGTACTAGTCGCAAGCGCAGCCGTCTTCGTGGACACCGGACCCGAAGTCAATTTTGGCGTCGCTTCCGCAACACTCCCAGCGGTAACTGCAATGGCTGGAATCCTCGTCGGGCTGGCGATTCTCCTGTGGATGGTGTTGAAAGGACGCGCACACGCAGGGTTACCGCTGCTCAATGGTGGGGCAATCGCGGGCTATCTCCTCGGTGCGCTCTTGAGTGGTCTCACCCTCACGCAGGCGCTTGGCATCGATACGTTCCTCTGAATTCGCCTTGCCACATCACCCGATAAAGGCCTCACTAGCCGGTGTGAATTCGACAGACTTGCCGAGTCCCCGGTTTTTAGCCCGCTCGTACAGGAGTTTCGCGGCGGCTACCGTCTCGATTCCCGTCCCTCCACTGTCGAACACCGTAATCTCCTCTGCTGATTGTCTTCCCGGCTTCTCTCCTGCAACGACGTCGCCCAACTCCGCGTGAACATGGTCCTCGTTGATTGCACGGGATTCGTGGGCAAGCATGTAGGCACCAGCATCCTGTTCGAGCCGTCCTTGCAAGTCGACCACGTACGTTGACCGGGCGACCGTCTTGCCGTCGATCTCTCGCTTTTTTGGATGGTACTGTCCCATAGCAGTGACGTGTGTACCGTCGTCGAGACTCTCCCCATCGAACACAGGCTCAGATGCCCGAGTTGCCGTCACGACGATGTCGCTGCCGGTGACGGCTTCCTCGCCGGAATCGACAGTTTCGACAGTCGCATCCAACCGGCCGTCCATCTCCTCAGCGAACTGCTCTCTGTGGGATTTTGTCGGCGAGTACACAGCGACCCTGTCCAAGTTCCGTACTGTTGCGGTCGCGAGCAATTGTCCACGAGCCTGCGTACCGCTTCCGATGAGTCCGAGCTGTGTCGCGTCCTCGCGGGCGAGTACGTCGACACCGACTGCTCCTGCGGCACCGGTCTTGAACGGGTTCATCCCGGCCCCGTCGAGAATCGCGAGTGGGTCGCCGGTTTCCACGTCGAACAGCGGCAACACGAAGTTCGCGTCCCGCTTTCCGAAGCCTGCGGCGTATGTGTATCCACCCATCGCACCAGCTTCCGGTAACACTGCGAAGTAGCCGGTCAGGAGTCCTCGAGGGTCGTCGTTGCTGAGTAGCGTCCGCGGCTCTGCCGGAGCACCCTCTCCGCGCTCGCGGTACGCATCTCGAACCACGTCGACGTACTCTGCGGGCGTTGCCAGGTCAAGAAGCTCGTCGTTGCTGAGAAACAGCGCCTCTGTCATGTCCTGTCATTGGTAGACCAGCAGCCTAAATCTGTGGCATTGACTGCCTTGATAATGCACATAGCTGGTCGATTGGGCTACCCACCCGTGAACAGGTGGGTAGTTTTTCATCTCTGTCCTGGTGTTGGCAGCTGGATGCTGGTCTGTTTACTGTTCCCGGTCAGGGTCCATCCGGGGGTCGAGTACGTCACGGAGACCGTCTCCGAGAAGGTTGAACCCCAACACGGTAAAGACGATAGCCAGGCCGGGGAAGGTGGCGAACCACCAGGCTTCACCCATCGAGCCCTTCGCCTCCTGTAGCTCGGCACCCCACGACGGGTCGGGCGGCTGTATACCGACGCCAAGGAACGACAGCGAGGCCTCAATGAGGATTGCCACCGCAGCGGTGATGGTCGCCTGAACCATCACTGCCGAGAAGCAGTAAGGGAACACGTGGAGTGTGATGATGCGGGGGTGTGAAGCGCCGAGAGCTTTCGCCGCCTTGACGTGCTCCTCCTGTGAGGCGGAGATAGCACTCCCTCGTGTTATGCGCGCGAACACAGGAACAAAGACGATTGCCATCGCGATCGTCACGTTTAGCAGACCAGTCCCGAATACCGCAACGAACGTCAGTGCGAGCAAAATTGAGGGGAACGCGAACAACGAATCCATGACCCGCATCAGTGTGTTGTCTATCCAGCCACCGAAGTACCCCGAGATAAGACCGACTGGGACTCCAACAGCCATCGATAGCATCGGGACTGCTACCGAGACAATGAGTGCGATGCGCGTCCCCGCAATAACGCGAGAGAAGACGTCACGGCCGAGATGGTCGGTCCCCATCGGGTGGGTCAGTGAGGGAGAAACGAGCCGGTTAGCCGTGTCGATTTGTGCCGGGTCATGTGGGGCCAAAAGGGGCCCAAAGACGCCGACAAACACGAAAATCGACAGCGCAATAGACCCACCAACCGCGAGCCGGCTCTTCATGAACCTGCGAAGAAACAGCACTATCCGACGTTTGCGGGCCGAACTCGTGAGGTCGCTCGGCAGTTCTGGTTGGTCGGTCGCCATTACTCTACCCGCCGAACGGTCAGTTTCTCACGCGCGTTCATGATTCAGATTTTTGTTCGTTCCGTTTTGTTTTTCGATGCTGGACTGTTCAGTTCCGTTCCTTGATTTTCGGGTCGAAGTAGAAGTACGTCACGTCTACGATTGCATTGATGACAACGAAGAGGCTGATATAGACGAGGATGACGCCCTGGAACATCGCGTAGTCACGGGCGTGAATCGAGTCGATAAGCAGCCGTCCCATCCCTGGAATCGAGAAGACGACCTCGATGACGACAGACCCGCCGAGCAGCGACCCTATTTGTAGCCCCATCACCGTGATGACAGGGATAAAGGCGTTCTTGGTCATGTGCCGAACGACGGTTAGTTGCCCGACACCCTTCATACGCAACGCGTCGGGATAGTCCATTCTGATCTCCTCGAGCAGTTCTGCACGGAGCATCCGGGTTACGATGGCTGCCATCGCTGTCCCGAGTGTCACCGACGGAAGGAAGAAAAACCGCAGTGATTCCACCGGGTCATCAAGCGGAGAAACATATCCCACCACTGGGAACCACCCTAACCGTACAGCAAACAGGTTGAGGAGCATAATTCCCAGCCAGAAGTTGGGAATCGAGACGCCGAGCAGTCCGAACGTGAGCGCGGCGTAGTCGGTTGAGGTGTTCTGTCTGAGTGCGCTGATGATGCCGGCCGGAATCGCGATCATTACCGAAACCACGAACCCGCCAAACGCGAGCATGAGTGTAATTGGTAACCGTTGAGCGATTGCCCCAGTGACCGACTCCCCGGTCAGGACTGACTCACCCAGATCACCTTGCAGAACACTTGACATGTACTCGATATACTGGATATACACTGGCTGATTCAGACCCATACTCTCCCGGGCAGCCTGCATCTCCTCCGCAGTCGCGTCCGCCCCGAGCATAACGATTACTGGGTCTCCCGGAACCATCCGGATGAGCAAGACGATAGCGAATGAGACGAAAATCAGTACTGGTATCGCCGAGAGAGCTCGTTTGACTGCGTATTCAAAGACACTCGTCATTCGATGGCCTATGACCGATTATATTCCCAACCACTTATATTAGTTCCTATCACGACACCGTTCAGGAGAATAATTTTAAACATTGTATCTGGAGTAGTCGGTGTGATTGTGTCCCCATTTGGGTTACTATCGGCGTTTTATTTTTCCAGGGTCGTCTCTACCGCTGAGGAAGCGGAAGACGGTCCTGACAGATACGCCGAGCAGTTCACTGCAACTGTCTTTGAGCGCTGTCGGTCACTCCTCGTCCTTCCACATCGTCCAGTATCGGTCGTATGGGAGCGTCCAGCTATCGAATCCGTGGACGTTCGACCGCATTCCGTGGAGGTTGTCACTCAGACAGACCGAGATCCAGGGCTGGTACTCCTGAACGATTTCCTCAGCTTCGCGGTACAGTTCTTTCCGACTCTCCTCGTCTCCCATCGACCGTGCGTCTTGGAGCAGTTCGCGCAGGCGCTCCGCTTCCGGTTGATCGTCCGTGTAACGGTTGTATCCTGGATCCATAAGCGAGTTCCAGTAGTGGCGGTCCGGGTCGACCTCGAACGGTTCCGAGAACGCCAATGCCCCGTAGTTGAACTCGATGTAGTCGGTGACGTGTGTCGTGAACTCCTGATTGTTGATTTCGGCTTCGACGCCGATCTCAGCGAGATTCGCCTGAAGAATCTCGGCAGTTGTCTGCATGATAGGGAAGTCACTCGAGGTCTTGAGTTCCAGGACTTCGTCCTCGAGAGGGTTTCCAGCCTCGTCGAGGATGCGTTGGGCCTCTTCGAGGTCACGCAAGCGCTCGTTTTCGAGGTCCTCGTGGTACCAGAAGTTCTCTTCCGGGAAGAACTGAGCGGAAGGTTCTCCGAAGCCCTCGAGTGCAACGTCGACGATTGCCTGCCGGTCGATGACGTGGGCAACAGCCTGGCGAACTGCAGGATTGTCCCACGGTTCGCGGTCTGAGTTAATGTGAACCATCGCCCACGCGGATGCCTGGTCCTGGGCGACTTTCGTGTCCTCCTGTTCGTCCAACCGCTCTGCATCGGAGGGGGAAACGTTGCGTGCGAAGTCGACGTCGCCACTCTCTAGTGCCAGGACGCGAGAGTCCTGGTCGGGCGTGATGAGCATCTCGACTTCGTCCACATACGCGCTGTCGCCGTGGTACTCGTCGAATGCGGCGAGTTCGATTCGGTCATCCGGAACGTAATCTACGAACTCGAACGGTCCCGTGCCGATTGGCTCCTGGAAATCGCCGATTTCGCCACCCTGGTCCTCGACAGCCTCCTCGGAAAGCATCACCCAGTGTGGGCGAGTGATGAAGGCAATAAACGGACCGAACGTCTCCTCGAGTTCGACCTCAACCTCGTAGTCGTCGATGGCCCTGACATCTTCGACAATTGCGACATCGCTTGCCAGCACTGAGTCCTCCTCTGCCAGTCTGTCGAATGAGTATACGACGTCCTCCGCGGTGAACTCACCGTACCCGCCGTGGAACTGGACGCCTTCTTTGAGCTGGAACGTATAGACGTTATCATCAACGTCGTAGCTCTCTGCGAGGCGTCCGGCCACCTCGCCGTCCTCGTAGGTGAGCAACGATTCACAGATGTTATACACTGTAATCCAGGCGGTCGCCTCCGAAACCGCGTACGGGTCCATGCCGTCGGGGTCGTCGTTAAATCCAACTCGCAGCGTTCCGCCTTCCTGTGGGTCGTCAGGGTCAGTCTCGTCGTCGTCATCGTCGAAGTCAGGGGCATCGTCTGCCCCATCGTCGTCTGCCCCATCGTCGTCCGTGTCGCCAGGGTCTGCTGTGTCATCGGCTGTGTCGTCATCGTCACCAAGACAGCCCGCAAGAACAGCCGTCCCCGCCACGCCTGCGTATTTCAAGAACGACCGCCTGTTTCTCTGGTAGCTATTCTCGTCAGGATTGTTACCCATGAGCATTGTATTGATTGTGGTGAATAAAAAAGTATCTCCTTTTTGTCGACATTTTGGAGGAATTTCAGTGATAGTGTTTTTTTGAATAACACTGTTCGGCAGTTCGTCAGATAGCTTGCACCAAGAAATATATGAAGGGTCCTGGTAATAGGGTAGTAATGGCCAACCCATTGCTGGAAGTTGACGACCTCGTGACAACGTTTCACACGGACGAGGGTGAGGTTTCGGCAGTCGACGGCATCTCGTACGAGGTGCATCAGGGTGAAACGGTAGGCATCGTAGGTGAAAGTGGGAGCGGGAAGTCAGTCTCCGTGCGCTCAGTTGTCCGGCTGATAGAAGCGCCCGGGAAGATCGAAAGCGGTGAGGTTCGCTGGAAAGGCCAAAACATCCTCGACATGACCAAGAAGGAACTCCGGAACCTTCGTGGCAAGGAGATAGCGATGATTTTTCAGGAGCCTCGCGAGGCACTCGACCCTGCCTACACCGTGGGTTACCAGATCATTGAAGCAGTTCAGGCCCACAGAGACTTTTCGGACGACCAGGCGCGAGAGGAGGCGATAGACCTACTCGCCGAGGTCGGTATTCCGAACGCCTCCGAAGCGATAGACCGGTACCCACACGAATACTCGGGAGGTATGGCCCAGCGAGCCCTGATTGCGATGGCGCTGGCATCGGAACCGGATCTACTGATTGCAGACGAACCGACGACCGGGCTCGACGTGACCATCCAGGCTCAGGTCATTGAACTTTTCGAACGTCTCCAGCGCGACCGGGAGATGGCACTGGTACTCATCACGCATAACCTCGGCGTCGTCTCGGAGCTCTGTGAGCGAGTAATCGTCATGTACGCCGGACGCATCGCAGAGAAAGGTCCGCTTGACCGTATTATCGAAGACCCCAAACATCCCTACACCCGCACGTTCCTCGAGAGCGTTCCTCGAATAGACAATCCCGGCAAACTAGACCCGATTGGTGGGGTACCACCCAACCTCTCGAACCCTCCAACCGGTTGTCGATTCCATCCACGCTGTCCGGACGCCGAAGCACTGTGCTCGCGAGATCGGCCACCGGAGATTACCTTCGAGGGTGACCATACCGCGTTCTGCTACCTGTACACAGAAGAGTACGAAGAACAATCGATGACATCACCTTCCCCAACCTATGAAAACGAATAGTACGAGTGCCAGCGGCGCCGAGAGTGTCGGTCGACCGGAAACTGGTGAACGCGACATAGTGTTGCGCGTCCAGAATCTAAAGAAGTATTATCCTATCACCAGCGGCATTCTCAACCGCCACATCAATGACGTCCAAGCGGTAGATGGCGTCAGCTTTGACCTATACGAGGGCGAAACGCTCGCCATCGTTGGCGAGTCCGGCTGCGGAAAATCCACGCTAGCGGAGACACTCTTGCGGTTGCACGAGCCTACAGACGGTGCAGTTTACTACAAGGGCCGCAACCTCGCCGACCTCAGCGGGGCCGAACTCCAGAGTATAAGGCGGGACATCCAGATGATATTCCAGGACCCCACCGCTAGCCTCAACGACCGGATGAGTGTCGGCAGGATAGTCGGTGAGCCCCTCCGAATCCACGGCTGGGACGGAAACATCGAGGAGCGGGTCTCCGAACTCCTGAACGATGTCGGACTGAGTGCTACGGACCACTACGACCGTTTTCCGCACGAACTCTCTGGCGGGCAGTGCCAGCGTGTCGGTATCGCGCGTGCACTGGCACTAAATCCGTCAATCGTAGTCGCCGATGAACCCGTGAGTGCACTCGACGTCTCTATTCAGGCTCAGATTCTTACGCTTCTCGACGACCTCCAGGACGAGTACAATCTCACCTACGTGTTCGTCAGCCACAACATGAGCGTGGTCCGACATATCGCTGACCGGGTAGCAGTCATGTATCTGGGGCGAATCGTCGAAATTGCCGACGTCGAAACGGTGTTTTCCGACCCGCAACACCCATACACCGAATCACTACTGTCGAGCGTTCCAGAGGTCGGGACCGAACAAAGTGACCGGATTACCCTCCACGGGAGCCCCCCTGACCCGATTGACCCCCCTTCGGGCTGTAACTTCAACCCACGATGTCCGGTCGCACGAGAGCTACCCGAGTCCGACCGAGAGCGCTGTGAAACGGAGGACCCGGACCTCGAATCCCATGGCACCCGTGAAATCGCGTGTCACTTCCGGCCGTAGTTACTTGTTTTCCTGAATCCTGGGGAAGTGATTATCCTGTGTTCAAAAAATCAGTGTTTCGAATGAACACTGACCGAACATTGATATCCCTCGGTTTCGAGATGCAAATACGAAATGCAAGACTCAAAGGACGAACACCAGAAGTTGGATACCATGAGTTGCCAGCCGGTTAGTTGGTGCTCACCGAGATATCCTCAGTGGGGCACGAGCCACGAAGGGAGACTCTCGCCACCCGTTAGAACATCCTCGACAGAGAAACGAACGCATTCGGAGGGAGGATGGCAGTACTGATAGCTGGAAGCGCGGCTATCCACGGCTTCGTTACTGACTTGTGCGCGCGTGGACCGTCTCCTCCACAGCACGGGGGACAACCGTGAGCGGTATCGTAGCCTTCGACAATTCGGGAACGCTCAGCGAGCCGACCGTTGCCGTCGAACAGATTTCCCCGGAGTATGAGTGGCTCGAATCAGTGACGGCCGTCTCGCCGAACCGGGGTAAGTTCGCGTTGCTCAACGTAGTTTGCCCGTCGCTCGAAACCGTACAGTCGGATGCACCGCTGGATGAAGTTCTCACATCCGAGGACGTTACACTCCGACCGGCGCTTTCGAACTGCGACGTTCCTGACGATATTTTATCAGTCCTGACGTTCGAACAGGAAGTTCCCACGCGAACGCTGGCAGAGGTTGCCGATGCTGCCGTCTCCAAGGTCCGGAACAGCCAGAACCCTGGCAGATGGGCGGTGTCTCTTGAAGAGGAGCTTCCAACGGGGGTCCAACTCGTCGTCGACCTCTCTGCAGGCAGGATTGTCAGGGTAGTCGGATACACGTCGATTCCGTACGCTGAGGCTCCAGACGTCGTCGACAGGGTTCGCGATGATGGGTTCGAGCCCCATCTTGTCTCGGGCGATGCGACGAACATCCTCCGGCACGTCGGCGAACTCGTCGGTATCCCCGCCGACAACGTCCACTCGTTTCAGTCAGCCACCGACAAACGCCGCACACTCGAAACGTTGAGCGAGAGCGACCCCGCCGTCATGGTCGGAGATTACGTCAACGACCGGTACGCTTTCGAAGTCGCAGACCTCGGCATCTTTATCGACTCGGAGAGCGACGTCAGCGACCGGCTGGGGCCGATTGCTGATACGACAATCGAGTCACTTTCCACGGTCCCGACGGTTCTCGAGCAACACGCTCAGCATCTTCAACAGACGAGGCGAGGTGACTAATGCGAAGGAAACTTGAACGTGTGCTGGCCGACCGCTCACCCGAGTTAATTACCGACCCCACGCTGGAGAACAGTGCTGTCGTTTTGTGTCTTCAGGCCCGTGAGGGTAAGCACAGCGAGAAGGGGTTGGACGCCTACCACATCCCGTTCATCAGACGAACCGCCTACCGGGAAGAACACGCGGATGAGATGGGGCTCCCTGGTGGGCGTGCCGACCCCGATGACGCGTTTCCACGGGAGACTGCCGTCCGTGAAGTTAACGAAGAAATCGGCGTTTCCCCGACATCACTCGACATCCTGGGTCGTCTCGACGATGAAACCACGCCGACAGGGTATCGGATTGTTCCGTTCGTGGGACACCTCGCATCGGATGCACAGTTCGACCCATGTGAAGAGGAGGTGAAGGAGTTGCTTGTGGTACCACTTACTCGGTTACGCGAGCAGTACCGGGGCCGGGAGGCGGATGATCCCCGTTTCGAGTACGAAGGCGCCGTTATCTGGGGAGCAACTGGACGAATTGTTGCCACGTTCCTGGATGTGCTCGAGCAGTCCACGGTGACCGGCACAGACGGACAGTAGGGGCCACTCTACAGACGTCGGTCGTCACGGCGGACGGCAAGTCCTCGCAAACAATCCCGCTAGACTTACACCGACGCCGTCCGCAGTAACGCATATGCGTACGCTCGAAGACATCGAAACGGTCGGCGTTGTAGGCGCCGGCAACATGGGAAGTGGTATCGCACAGGTTTCGGCAACGAGCGGGTACGATGTAATTATGCGCGACATCGACACGGAGTACGTCGAATCTGGGCTGGATACCATCGAGACCAGTCTGGACCGTCTGGTTTCGAGCGACCGACTCGACGCAGACGTTGCCGAGGAGTCACGTGACAGAATCACTGGAACGACGGCCCTCGAGGACCTCGCCGAAGCCGATCTCGTTATCGAAGCTGTCATCGAGAACATGGACATCAAAACCGACGTTTTCGAATCGCTCGACGAGGTCACGGATGATGACGTCGTTCTCGCCACGAACACGAGTACGCTGTCGATAACGTCGATTGCGAGTGCGACAAGTCGCCCTGACCAGGTCGTTGGCATCCACTTCATGAACCCCGTTCCGCTCATGGAGGGTGTTGAAATCGTTGTGGGGGAGCGGACAGCCGACGAAGCTGTTGAGTTCGCCCACGATTTCTCCGAGGGACTCGGCAAGACGACCTGGGAGTCCGACGACAAACCAGGGTTCGTCGTCAACCGCGTGTTGATGCCCTGGATTAACGAAGGCATCCGTGCGTACGACGAGGGGGTTGGGAGTAAATCGGACATCGACGAGGGGCTCAAACTCGGAACGAACGTTCCCATGGGCCCCCTCGAGCTTGCTGACCACATCGGTCTCGATATCTGTCTCGACGCCAGTCAAACGCTACACGAGGAACTCGGCGACCGATACAAACCGGCCTACCTCCTGAAACGGAAAGTCAAAGCAGGGGACCTTGGTAAGAAGACCGGAAAAGGATTCTACGAATACGACTGACACTGCCTCGATTACGAGTTTGGGAGGGTGGCTATTTACGGAATTGAGACGGTGTGTTTGAGTCGGCCGACGCCCTCTACTTCGACCACGACTTCGTCACCGTCCGAGAGCGGTCCAACTCCCTCCGGAGTCCCCGTGGCGATGACATCTCCCGGTTCGAGCGTCAGATACTCCGTAATTTCGGCGATCAGCTCGGGAATCGGAAAAATGAGGTACTCCAGCGTAGACGACTGCCTCTCCTCACCGTTGAGAAACAGCTGGACGGAAGCATCTTCTGGAACGTGTTCAGGGTCTGCTGAAACCGGCCCGAGTGGGGCAGCGTTGTCAAAGGCTTTGCCCCGAATCCAGTTAGTCTCGACCTCCTGGTCATCCCGGTTGGAGATGTCGACCAGACAGGTGAATCCTTCGACCACGTCCATCGCGTCCGATTCGTCCACATGACGACACTGCTCGCCGATAATTACTGCCACTTCGGCCTCGTATTCGATTTCCTCCTTGTCAGCCAGCAGCTGGACGTTACTGTTGTGACTCGCCACTGTGTTCGGCCCTTTCAGAAAGAGCAGGGGTCTGTCAGGTACTTCTTCACCACGTTCGTCAGCGTGTGCCGCGTAATTCCGCCCGATACATATTATTTTGCTCGGTTCGGAAGGTGGGAGTATCTCAACCTCTTCAGGGTCGTACTGACGGTCTGCGAACACTATCTTCCCCCCTTCGCCCGTCGTCTCGGTGTCGGCTGGATTACCGGACTCGTCGACCCACTCGCCGGTTCTGATGCTTCCTGCAGGGTCGCGGAATCTCACTCGCTTCATACTACTCGCTTCGTGGAGGCTCTGTTAAGCGTTTGGATACTGGTGACTACGAAACGAATCGAGGGGGAGCTAGTGGAATCTAAATCAGGCGATGTCGCGGCTCGTGTCGATGGAGACCTCTTCGACGAGGTTGAGCTTGATGGTGTCTGCGGGTGCGCGGCCGCCCCGAAACTTCGGAATTGACAGACGGTTCTCCACCTCGTCACCGTTGATATTAGTCTGGAGGTGGAAAACCACGTCCGCGAAATGCTCGGTTGTGTCTCGAAGCGGTGGTACTGACCGACCCTCGAGACAGTGCAGGATAGCCAGGCTGTTGGTGTTGAAGATATGGTTCTGGAGGTCGTTCATAAAGCTCCGGAAGCGGGACGGTGGTTCCTGTGATTCGAGTACGTCTAGTGGGTCCACGATGAGGTTCGAGGTTTCGGGGAGCGCACTCACTAGCTTTCCGGCGTTATCGAGCGGTGCCTCTCCCGAGATATGTCGGACGGTCGGATCCCCTGTCTGTGCAGGCGTGTTCTCGATACTGTCTCTGACTGCCTCGCCCGTTCTGTTGAGCGACAGCCAGAGCGTTCCGCGCGTCGCAGTCAACTCGTACAGGAACAGCTCCGCCTGGCTTGCAGGGCTCGCCGACAGTGCAACGATACTCCCGGCCGGGATACCGCCGTCGAGCTTTCGGTCGAGCACGTCGATTCCTGTCCGCAACCGATTCGTCATTCACTGCTTGGTTGTTGCTTGTCCCCGTTAAATATTCCGCCTACAGTATCGTTGATGAATATGTCGCCGTACTTCTGTTACTGGATGATTGTACTTCGTGGTCTTTCTCTTTCTCGGGAAACATCGACCTTGATAGATTACGGAAGGCATGCTGTACCGTTCTGTTCTGAAGCGGCCTCTCGACGAAGGGTACTCGTTCGAGAACTGACCACTCGGGTGGTGGTTCCGTTCTCCCTCGGCCGGCCGTCTCTCGAAGAAGGACGCCTTCGAGGGTTGCCTGAAGCCGCCTCGTGACGACACGAGTTTGCTCAGCATCTTCGATGCACTGGGGTTCGTCAGTCGAGACGACAAGCACGCTTTCGGCGTGACGTAACGGGCGCAACGAATCGGCGTTGATGCCAGCACTACAGTCGACCAGAACCGGTCCGTCCCAGCAGACCGCCCGCAGAAGTGCCGTACTCAGATTGTCGCGTTGCCCTCCTGAAAGCACTGACACACCAGGACAGTGTGGTGACTTGCTAACTGCTTGATCTAGTGGCTTTCCGCGAGCGAGCGCATCGACACCCCCTCTCGAGAGACCGAGACGGTGGTGAAGGTCGGGCATGTCACAGTCGCCGTCGATAACGAGGGGCCGTCTCCCACGATGCGCCAGCGCGCGTGCCAGTCCAACCGTGACTGTCGTCTTTCCACACCCCCCTTTTCCGCCTGCGATTGCGAGCATACAGTGCTTGCTTTCCCTATGCTATATGAATGGAAGCCTGTGAGCAGGTTCTTTTTATTTAGTAGTGTGACGTTCCAGCCTCGGGCCGTGTCGGTGAATTAAATAGTATCCGCCCCGGTGCTTCGAGCGATGCGTCACGACCACATCACGAGTGCGAAACACCTCTCACGCGACGATATCGAGACAGTTCTCGACCGCGCGGCAGAGATTGCGGCGGACCCTGAGGCCGTCTCGGACCGCTACGAGGGTACGTTGCTCGGGCTACTGTTCTTCGAACCGAGCACGCGGACGAAGATGAGCTTCTCGGCCGCAATCAAGCGTCTGGGTGGCGATATCGTCGACATGGGGCCGGTGGACTCGTCGAGCGTCAAGAAGGGAGAGAGCCTTGCAGATACGGTGCGTGTCGTCGAGGGGTACGCCGATGCACTGGTGCTACGTCATCCCAGCGAGGGTGCCGCCCAGATGGCGACCGAGTTTGTCGACGTCCCGCTCATCAACGCTGGAGACGGTGCTGGACAACACCCGACCCAGACGTTGCTGGACCTCTACACGATTCGTGAGAATGCTGGTCTTGATGACGTTTCAATCGGCATCATGGGCGACCTGAAATACGGTCGGACTGTCCACTCGCTTGCTCACGCCCTGACGAACTTCGACGTTAGTCAGCACTTTATCAGTCCCGAGAGTCTCCAGCTACCTCGAAAGGTCAGGTACGACCTCCATCAGGAGGGTTCGGAAGTCAGAGAACACACGGACCTCGACGCGATTTTGCCCTCGCTCGACGTGCTCTATGTGACACGCATCCAGCGTGAGCGCTTCCCCGACGAGAGCGAGTACCGAAAAGTCGCCGGAGAGTACCAGATTGACGCCAAAGCGCTCAAGGCTGCACGTGAGGACTTGACCGTCATGCATCCGCTTCCACGTGTTGACGAGATTGCCTACGACGTCGACGAGACTCCCAGTGCCAACTACTTCCAGCAGGCCCACAACGGCGTCCCTGTCAGGATGGCGCTGCTCGACATTCTCCTTGGAGGTGAACGATGACAGACCAGGAGCTCCGTGTGAGCAAAATCGAAGGCGGGACAGTTATCGACCACATCCCCGGCGGACAGGCGCTCAACGTTCTCGCTATCCTCGGCATCGACGGAACTGAGGGCGACGTAGTCTCGATTGGGATGAACGTCCCCTCTGACCGCCTCGGCCGCAAGGACGTCGTCAAGGTCGAAGACCGCGCGCTCAGCCAGTCCGAAGTCGACGTTCTCTCGCTTATCGCTCCGCAGGCTAGTATCAACATTATCAAGAACTTCGACGTCGTGGAGAAACACCGCGTCGAGCGTCCGGACCGCGTCTCCGGTGTGCTCCGGTGTTCGAACCACAACTGTATCACGAACGAAGGTGAGCCCGTGGACCCAGAGTTCGAGGTACTCGACGACGGTATCAGGTGTGTCTATTGCGATACGATTATCCGGGAGGACATCGCCGCACACATCCTCGCCTGACGCTCTGATTCACCGCTTGTTTCCGGGCGAATGCATATCAGAGTTCAGTTACTATTCAACGCATGGAACATCTCACTCGGTGTGGGGACGAGGTACCGAAACTCGGACTCGGCACGTGGCAGATGGACAGCGAAACCGCATACAACGCCGTCTCGAACGCGCTCGACCTTGGGTACCGCCACATCGATACTGCACAGGCCTACGAGAACGAGGACGGTGTCGGTCGCGCCCTCCAGGACGCGGCGGTCGACCGAGACGAGATCTTTCTCACGACCAAGGTGTTTCCCACGAACAAGACTGTCGACGAAATTGTTCACTCAACCGAGAAAAGCCTCGACCGTCTCGGAATCGGACAGGTTGACCTCCTCCTTATCCACTGGCCACATCCGCTTGCAGACCTTGAAACTGTCATGGTGGGGCTGAACGAGGCTCGCAGGCAAGGACTTACGCGCCACATCGGTGTCAGCAACTTTGGAGCCGACCGACTCGAACGAGCGCGAAAACATTCGTCAGGTCCGATTTTCACCAACCAGGTGCTCTTTCATCCCTGGTGGCCACAGCGAGAGTTACTCTCCTACTGCCAGGAGCATGACATCCTGGTGACAGCGTACAGCCCGCTCGCAAACGGTGGTGCACTCGACGATGACCTCCTCTGGGAGATTGGCGAACGGTATGGAAAGACCGGCCCTCAGGTAGCCCTTCGCTGGTCCACGCAGCACAAAAACGTGATGACCGTTCCGATGTCGACCTCACCTGCTCATCAAAAAGAGAACCTCGATATCTTCGATTTCATGCTCACAGAGAAGGACCATGACAGGATAACTCGGCCGTCGTATCTCAAGACGGGGCTCGCGATGCTCCGGGGCCAGCTATCCTGACACCTACTCGGCCCAGTCTGGCAGCGCCTGTTCGACGTACTTGAACGCTTCCCGTTCCCGTGGCCCGCCACACCGTTCAACGACACGTTCGAAATACTCGATTCGATCCAGCAGTACATCGGTGTCGTAACCCTCTACATCCAGTCGTGATGCTGCGACTGTCGCCTCGACCAGTGCGGCGTATCCGCGGTTGAACGTGGGAGCGACTTCGCGACTGATGTCAGATTCCTCGGGGGTCAGCACCCACTCGACCCACTGAGTTCCCGAATCGGTTCCCTCGGTTAGTCTCTCAACAGAGACACGGGCCCAGGCGTCGGCGGAGTCGTGAACGGGGTCTTTTTGCTCGTAGATGTCGAGTGCGGCCTCGGCGAACAGGACGGGGTCCCGACTGAACTGAACGACCCCCTCACCGCGCTCGGTGAAGTTTCGCCAGGTTCGCGTCCTGCCCCACGTCCGTGCAGTCACGCTTTCTGGGCACTCCTCGCCCTCGATAGCCTCCGTAGACGTCTGTAGTCCGAGGGCGGCGAAGTTATAGCGGTTGTTCGGGCCGAGCGTCGCGACAATGGACTCAGTCACACCGCGAAGCTCTACGGGCCAGTCAGCAGCACCCATTACACCGTCAGTCCTCGTTCGAGTGCAATAAACAGCGCGCCAGCGACGATATCCGCCGTCGTTCCAGGGTTGATATCGCGCTCGATGAACTCCTCTGCGAGTTCGTATGGGTTCTCTTCTCCCGCGAGGACTGCCTGTGCGCGGTCTCTGACTTCCAGTGCTGTCTCTGTGTCGTGTTGCGTGACGACAAACGTGTCCACCTCGCTCGCGAGCAGCGCGAGAAAGAGTGCAGACGCGCGATTCGTTACCTTCCCATCGCTTCGCTCTAACCCCTGTGCGGCTTCGAACGTACGCGGAAATCCGTTGCTCCACTCCCCAGCGATACCGTCGACGTCTGCGCTTTCGTCCATCAATTCCCCGAGCGTTATCCCTCGCTCGCGGATTGCAGACTCGGCATCACTTCCTCGACGAACGTCGAGCGGCTCCATGCCCTCCGGTGGCTCGTCGACGGCCACGTCGACATAGTCGAACGCCCGGTAGAAGTTGACGGCGTCGTCGACGGTCGTCTCCTCAACCACCTGTCGGGCCCCGTCACGAGTCGGTTCTCCTTTTCCTGCTGCCGCAACCAGCGGCGTGAGGAGCAGAATGGCGCCGAACTGGGTGTTTCCGCCCCGCTGTTGACTCATTCCGGCGATTGCACGCTCGAACGAACGCCCGACTGGTTCGCCAGTCGCAGCTTGTTCCAGCCCGTCGAACGCGCCGACAGCACCCGCGAGGAACTGCTCGAACGTCAGGTCCTCGTACTCCCGCTCGCGATCGACATTTCCGGGCTTTGGCGTGCCGGAGACTTCGAGTAACAACGCCAGTTGTGCGTTCTGCGCTGTCGACCGACTCACGCCCTCATCTTCTCCCATCAGCACCCTCTCCGTACTGCCGTGTGTAGATACTCATTCTTGCTCATCTATGTTTGAACCGGGGGTGTCTTTGCTGTTCTTTCCTGGTTGCGGTCCCTGAGTCCGTTCTGCACTGGCTTCGAACCACTCGACTGTTGCAGCATGTACACGCGATAACACTCTCAGATCATCACTCGGTCGACCGACGCTTACTGCATCCGCACCGTATTCGAGATACTCGAACACGGTTTCCCGGTCGCGAACGCCGTTGTTGGCGATGACTATCACATTGGTTGCCTCGGAAATTTTCGCTATCTCGGGTTCAGAATCCATCGCATCGACGTGAACGATGGTCGCTCCCGCAGCTTCGAGTTGCTTCGCCAGCGTAGGAAGGTCGACGCCGGGGACCTCGCTTCGGACCTTGACGCTCACGGCAACTCCTCTCTCGCTGGCAGACCTGACCTGCTCGCAGAGCCGTCTCGTGTCCTGGAGAAGCGATTCGCCTCCGCCAACTGCACAGATTTCGTCCTGTCGACAGTGCGCATTGAGTTCCAGAATTGCACCGTGCTCGCGACAGACGTCGGCAACCTCGACGAGCGGGTCAAGCGTCGTTGTCCGTACGTTGAACCCCGGTCGTATTGCGACGTCGGCGAGTTCGGCAAGCTGGGCGTCGATGAACGAAACTGGGTCGCCTGGGAGGAACTCTGTCCGGTCGCGCGCAACCATCTCGCGTGCTGCCCGTCTTGTTGCCTCGTCGATTGCGATACCACCGAGGAAGGCGATACCAGCGTACTCCGCTCCTGTTTTCGCCCACTTCGCATCCGACTGACCGCTCAGACTGGCCAGTGCAACCGGTGGCTCGAACGCATGGGCTGAATCCGAGACGAACTCGTTCCCACTCATCGTAGTGTTTCCAGTAACTCTTGCACGGTACGGCCCACCCCTGCAGCGTCAGCCTCAGTATCCATCCGTGTGTCCGTCCGTAGCACGGGCCGGTCGAGCTCTGTTCCATCCTCAGTATCGAGAACGAATCCGTCTGCAAAGGAGTACATTTCAGCCATACCGGCCGTAGAGGGATCATGCCCCTGTGCTTCCATCAGCTTCGCTGCTGGTCCGGAGAACACCTGGTCCTCGATGAACGGAGAAACAGCGACGACCACGGTCGTCTCGAGTGCCGCTTCGAATCCGTCCAGTGACAGCATCGGGCCGATGCTCGTCACCGGATTCGAGGGGCCGACGACAATCGGCTCGTCGAGAGCATCGAGCACCTCCTCTGTGGGTTCGGCTGTTGCTACGCCGCGAAATTCGACATCTTCTATTTTCGGTTCGCCGTTTCTGGCTACCCAGAACTCCTGGAAGTGCATCCTCTCTTCTGCTGTCTCGACGAGCGTCGAAACCGGGTCGTCGCTCATCGGGAGGAGTGACCAGGGCACGTCGAATGCGTCACATAACGACGCTGTTACTTCTGTCAGCGATCTTCCTTCGTCGAGGAGGCTCGTTCTCGTAAGGTGGACTGCCCGGTCTCGGTCGCCGATATGCATGAACTCCCCGACGCCCGAAAACCGTCGCCATTGTGCGATGTCTCGCCCCTCGGTCTGTCTCTCCTCGGCAAGGTATCGCGGCTCAGTCCCGAAACCTGCCTTCTTTGCGAGACGTTGCAACTCATCATGTGTCTCCGCTGTGTCGCCGTCGATTCCCCACCAGGTTTCGCGGTCAAGAACGTCGCCACCGAGAAAGAGGACTGTATCGACATCCGGGCAAACCAGGAACCCGCCAAGCTCCACGTCATCGCCCGTATTTGCTACGACCGTGGTCTCTTCGGGGTCGAAACTGCTGTCTGCACCCGAGAGGAGCTTCGGTGTCCCTGTCCCACCAGCCAGAAACGTAACCATACGTCCTGCTATGATAGTCTGGGGTGTTAAACCGTCGGTCCTGTCCGGGGGAAGAACGTTGCGTTAGTGGCACCTGCTTCGACTCGAGAAAACCATGTGTTAGCCGGCCTCCCGACGCCTGAGCGCTTCCCTTTTCCCTCCTTCTGGATGTGGTTCCTTCGTACACCTGGACACTTTGAAGCGATAATAATAATTAATACTGGTTTAATAAATGCTGTGCCTGATGCACAATATAGTTATGAACGGAAAGTTATCGATATCAATAACGCTTATATCCCCCCTCCTTCTTGGTTCCGGTAGATTATGCCGACAGATAGCACGAACCGAAGAAAGTTCCTACAGTCCATTGGCGCAGCGAGCGCTATTGGCATGAGCGCATCGATTGCCGGATGCATCGGTGATGATGACGACGACACTGACGACGCTACTGGTGTCGACGACACTGGCGACGATACCGATGAGCCGGACGAACTCGGTGACCCTGTTCCTGAGATCGAGATGCTTGCCCCCACGTCAGGAGTCAACGCATTTCGTAACGAGTTAGCCGGTCTCATTGCCGATAACTGGCGGGAACTCGGCTTCGAAGTGACTATCGAAGAACTCGAGTTCGGTGCACACGTCGACCGCCTGATGGTCCAGCAGGATTTCGATACGTCTATCCTTGGCTGGGGCGGAACCCCTGAGCGAATCGACCCCGACATCTTCATCCGGGACATGCACCACTCCGACAACAGTGGTGAGGGCCAGCGAAACTCGGGTGCATACTCGAATTCGGAGTACGACGAGATTGCAGATGAGCAGGTTGTGACCGTCGACGAAGAAGAGCGTCAAAGCCTGGTGTACGAAGCGCAGGAAATACTGGCCCAAGACCAGCCTCGGACCTTCATCGCAAACGAAGGCGGATTCCATCCGTACGCGAGTGCTCGCGTCGACAACATCGACCCGACGTTGGGCGAAGGTCTCAACTCGTTCTGGAATATGATTTCGGCGGAACCGACCGACGACGACACCCTCCGGTTCGGCTACCCATCCGAAATCATCTCACTGAACCCGATGGAGGACCTTGCTACACCGGACAGGCAGTTCGTCCGTCTCATTTACGACCAGATGTACCGTCTCGGTCCGGACGGTCTTCCACAGCCGTGGCTGGCAGTTGATGACCCAGTAATCGAAGATGATGGCCTGACCTACACTGTTGAAATCCGTGACGACCATTCGTTCCACGACGGCGAGCCGTTGACGATGGACGACGTTGAGTTCACTCTTGACCTCTACCACGACTCGACGACGTACGCGCACCTGGTCGAGAGAATTGACGAATACAACGTTAGTGGAAACGAGATCACGTTCCACCTCACAGAGCAGTTCGCACCGTTTACGGCGAACGTCCTCGGACAGCTGTACATCTTCCCGGAGCACATCTGGGGCGAGGCCGACCGAGATAACCTCGGCGACTTCGAAGACCCGGACTGGATCGGCAGCGGTCCGTTCCAGCTTGACGCCTGGGAACGCCAGACTGAACTACAGCTGAGTGCATTCCAGGACCACTTCGAAGCGCCGAACGCAGACCGGTTTATCCGGATTCCAGGGGCAGACGTCGCACAGCAGGTCAACGACCTCGAAGCAGGACAGCTTGACATGGTCGGTGCTGTTCCACAACCTGCGGCAATCAGCCGTGTCGAGGAAGACCCGGATCTCGACACCGCACCGTTCGAAGCGATCGGGTACGTCATGGTCGACTACAACATGCGACGGGAGCCGTTCGACGAGACCCCAGTCCGACGTGCGCTCTCATACGGCGTCCCCAAAGAAGATTACGTCCAGATCGTTCGTGACGGGATGGGAACGATTACTCACTCGACGATTTCCGAGCACAACGAATTCTGGCACAATCCCGATGTCGAGGAGTTCTACGAGGACCTCGACGCAGCCAGAGACGAGCTTTCGAGTGCCGGCTACGGGTGGGACGACGACGGACGAATCCACTACGGTGCGGAGTAGTCTCTGACGCTCCTCAGTTCATGATTAGCTCGCAAAATCACTATACTACTGAAGACGATAGGGTCAGGAACCAATGGGTCTAAGAGAGTTTGTCGTCAGGCGGATATTCCAGCTCATCATCACGTTCTGGGCGTTCTTTACGCTTCTGTTCGTGATGTTCAGGATGGTCCCCGGCGACCCGACGTCGATGTTTCTCGTCGACGATATGACCGCAGAGCAACGAGAACAACGAATTGCAGAACTGGGGCTAGACCAGCCATTACACATACAGTACGTAGAGTATCTCCAGCAGGTCATAACACTTGATTTCGGTCAGTCGTTCATCTACCGGGATCCGGTGATTGACATCATCACGGTTCGGTTCATGAACACGATTGTGCTGATGGCGACAGCACTCATCCTCGCCTACGCCATCGGCATCGTCTTCGGCGCACTGATGGGTTGGTGGCGCGGTTCGAACTTCGAAAAGGGTGGTATTACTGTTGCACTGGTAGCCCGCTCCTCGCCGGAGTTCTGGGTCGGCATCATCCTGCTGTGGGTGTTCGTGTTCATCCTTGGGTGGTTCCCCTCGAGTGGAATGGGAACGACTGGCGGAGAACTCGGTGGTGGTTGGTTCGACCGGTACGGGTCGATCGATTTCTTCCGTCACCTGTTCCTGCCGGCGCTCACCGGTGCGATCTTCTACATGGCGACACCCACGCTGTTGATGCGAAACACGATGCTCGACGTCCTCAACGCCGACTTCATCGAAATCAAAAAGGCAGAAGGACTGCCCGACCGGACCGTCCTGTTCAAACACGCTGCGAGGAACTCCATCCTGCCGCTCGTTACGGTCATGGCTATCGTTACGGGTGCAGCGATGGGCGGGTCAGTTATCATCGAGACAGTGTTCAACTGGCCCGGTATGGGGCGTGAGATGGTTCGAGCAGTAAACCAGAACGATTACCCGGTCGCCATGGCGGCGTTCTTCCTCATGGGTTCGGTCGTCATCATCATGAACTTCGTCGCTGACCTCGCGTACGTCTATCTCGACCCACGGGTGGAATACGAATGAGCACAGAAACAACGTCCAGGACACAACAGGCGGTCGACTCAGCTGGTAGCACTGTGAACTACATTCGGTCGAAGTTCGCGATATTCAAAGGCGACAGGATGGGTCAGTTCGGGCTTGTCGTCCTGACAATCTTCGTTTTGGTCGGAATTTTCGCCCGACCGATTACGATCGACTTCCTGAACATCACTATCCCGGGCCTGGCACCACACGACCCCAACGAGCTCGGGCTCGGCGGTCGCACGGAGCCCCCGTCGTCGACTCATCCGCTCGGAACGACCGACCTGGGTCGTGACGTGCTCTCACAGCTTATCGTCGGGACTCGCGTGACGCTCATCGTCGGGAGTCTCGCGGCGTTCATGGCCGTCTTCATCGGTGCCAACATCGGTCTGATCAGCGCCTACTACGGCGGCTGGGTCGACGACATCCTCATGCGGATTACCGACATCGTCTACGGGATTCCGTTCCTCCCGTTCGCAATCGTGCTCGTGGCGATTCTCGGGAGCAGTCTCTTCAACATCATTCTCGCAATCGCACTGATACTGTGGCGTTCGACTGCACGTGTCGTCCGTTCACAGGTGTTGAGTCACAAACAGCGCCCGTACGTCGAGAGCGCTGAGGCAATCGGCGCGAGCAATATCAGGATAATGTATCGCCACATCCTGCCGAACGTGTTGCCGCTCGTGTTCCTGTATGCCGCGTTCGCAGTCGCGTACTCCGTTATCGCGGAAGCAAGCCTCGCGTTCCTCGGATTTGGCGACCCCGAGAGGCTGTCGTGGGGAGAGATGATATTCGAAGTCCACACCGCCAACGCCATCAGAGAGGCCTGGTGGTGGGTCTTCCCGCCGGGACTCTGTATCATGCTGTTCGTCATGTCGGTGTTCTTCATCGGCCGGACGCTCGAAGAAGTGGTCGACCCTGAACTGAGGCATCAAGAATGACGCTACTCGACATATCCGACCTGAAGACGTACTACAAGGCAGAGAACGGCTGGGTTCGCGCGACAGACGACGTGTCGTTATCCGTCGACCGCGGTGAGACTGTTGGTCTCGTCGGCGAGAGCGGGAGCGGTAAGACGACCCTGGCGAAGTCGATAATCCGGCTGTTCCCGGACAACGCCGAGATAGTCGACGGTTCGATAAACTACGACGGGATCGAGATAACCGAGTTATCAGACAAGGAACTCCGCCAACAGATTCGCTGGTCGGAGATATCGATGATCCCACAGAACGCGATGAACGCGTTCGACCCCGTCTACACCGTCGGAAAGCAGATTGTACAGGTCATACGTCATCACGAGGACGGCACATCGAAGAAGGAAGCGCGAGAGCGCGCCAGGGAACTGTTCGACGATCTCGGCGTCGACCCGGACCGAATCGACGACTACCCTCACCAGTTCTCCGGTGGGATGGCCCAGCGGGCGATGATTGCGCTCGCACTCGCGCTCAACCCAAACATGATTCTGGCCGACGAACCGACGACCGCGCTCGACGTTGTCATCCAGGACCGGATTCTGGAGACTATCAAGGAGAAACAGGAGGAGATAGACAGCGCGATGATTATGATTACACACGACATGTCGGTCGTCTCCGAAACGTGTGACCGCATCGCGGTCGTCTACGGCGGGCGAGTCGTCGAAATTGCCGACGCGGAGACGATAATAGCTAATCCGCGCCATCCGTACACGCTCGGGTTGCGAAACGCATTCCCGGATATCAGCGACGACGACCAGGAACTCATCTCCATCCCAGGGTCGCCGCCGGACCTCGTCGACCCCGACGAAGGCTGCCGGTTCGCGCCACGGTGTCCCTTCGCAGAAGAGGAGTGCTGGGAGGTCACACCAGAGGCAGAACCGTACGGGAACGGCCACTTCGTCGAGTGTCACCGGGCAGATGAAATCGAGTACCTACAGGAAGAGGCCGGAAAGAAATCGACCTGGTTCGACCACGAACCTACCGAACGGGAGGCGGTTAGCGATGACTGAGGCAACCTTCGAGGAGCGGGCAGAAGCCACGGGCGAGTACAAGATGGAACTCGAGAATCTCGAGAAGCATTTCCCGGTGAATCAGGGAATCTTCTCCAGGATTCTTCGTGGCGAGAGCGACAAAGCTGTCAAAGCAGTCGACGGCGTCTCGCTCAAAATCAGAGAAGGCGAAGCGTTCGGACTAGCAGGAGAGTCCGGCTGTGGCAAGACCACTCTCGGCAAAGCTGCAATCAAGTTGCTAGAGGCGACGGGTGGCCGGATACATTTCGACGGCAAAGATATCACCGACATCAAGGGCAAAGAGCTGAATCGCTTCCGGCGCGAAGCACAGATAATTCACCAGGACCCTTACCAGTCGCTCAACCCGCGATTCACCGTCTACGAGTGGGTCAAAGAGCCGCTCGACGTTCACGGCATCGGGACGAAAGCAGAGCGCGAAGAGCGCGTCTACGAGACGATTGAGCAGGCTGGACTGAAACCGCCCGAGGCGTTTGCACACGAATACCCAAGCGAGCTCTCGGGTGGTGAGCGCCAGCGTGTCGGCATCGCTCGTGCGCTCGCCCTCGAGCCATCGTTCCTGCTGGCCGACGAACCGGCCAGCATGCTCGACGTCTCCATCCGCGCGCAGATTCTCGACCTGTTCAAGAAACTGCAGTCCGAACTTGGGTTGACTGCGGTGTACATCAGCCACGACCTCTCGTTGCTCAAGCATATGTGCGACCGCATCGGCATCATGTATCTCGGCGAACTGGTCGAGGTCGGTCCTGCGGACAAGATAATCAATGAGCCGAAACATCCCTACACGCAGGCGCTCGTCTCCTCGGTTCCACGGATTGACCCAGCTGAGGACCGAGAGCGTATCGAACTCATCGGTGAGGTACCTGACCCAATCGACGTGCCGACTGGCTGTCGGTTCCACCCACGGTGTCCGAAACTCGTCCAGCCGGAAGGGTACGAGTTCGACCAGGAGAGCTGGCGAGCAGTCGCGAACTTCCGTCGCGACGTCCTCTTTGACGACGTCACGATGACCAGCGAAGAGGACGAACGAACTCCGGAAGCGCTACGGGACTTCTACGGAATACCGTCAGAACTCTCTGACAGGAGTGCTGAGGACGTCCTCGCGGACGCGCTGGAGAAAACCGCGGGTGACGCACAGGAAGAGGCGAAAACCCTGCTCGAAACCGAGTTTGCGACGGTATGTGAGCAACCGCCAATAGAGCGCCACAGCGTGGGTGTCGACCAGGAAGCAAAGTGCGTCCTCTACAACGAGAGCAAGCCTGGCGGGCCCTGACCGATAGCGAGTTGTTTTTTCTGGTCGGCGTACGGTATGTAGTAATCCGAGTAATTTCAATAATTGAGAACCGGAGACGTACACTCAAGAGTATCGAAGGCGTTATCGAACTCGATGGGAACCTCAGAGCTTCTTGTCGATGACGCCCATCGACTCAGCCCCGCAGCCCCTCCTGAAGAGTACGTCTACGGTGCCTGTAGTCCTACCTGGCACGCTACCTGTGAGCCCAGTACGGCCGTCGAAGACTGGCTTGTGGCCGTCGAGTCGGAAGGTATCGAGCGTGTTTGCTGTCTTCTCGCAGGTGATCCGTCGGAACTGCAGGAGTCAGCCCTCGGCCAGTACTACACCACGTTCGGCCCTACGAACGTCTGCCACGCACCGACAGCCGATACCCAGCTTATTGCCCGTGAAAAACTCACTGAGACGATACTTCCGTTTCTGTCCCAATCGGTGGACCAGCAATCACCGGTTGTCGTTCATTGTCTCTCTGGCGTCGGCCGAACCGGGCAGGTGCTTGCTGCGTGGCTCGTCTCCGCACACAACTATTCGGCTGCGGAGGCCGTTGAGGCTGTACGCCAGACGGGACGCGACCCGATGACGGTCGTGGACAACGGAAACGCAACAGAGAACGACCTCCTCGAACTACTCGGCTCGATGCCGTCGCTATCGCCGTGAGAAGCTACAACATCCAGTTGCAGTGCTGATACTTATACCAGAGGACGACCAAACGCCGGGTAATGACGACTATCAAAGACAGCGTTCACGACCACATCGAGGTCGTCGGCGTCGCGGAACGCTTGCTGGATACGCCCCCTGTCCAGCGCCTCCGCCGAATCAACCAGCTCGGGACCGTCCGAATGGTCTACCCGTCCGCGAATCACACTCGTTTCGAACACAGTCTCGGTGTCTTCTATCTCGCCGACCGCGCGCTTGACCATCTCGCTATTGAGGGTCAGCAAGCAGAGCGGGTACGTGCAGCTGCCCTGCTACACGACGTGGGTCACAGCCCGTACAGCCACAACATCGAGTCCGTCATCTATCGTGAGACGGGAACGTACCACGACGAGGTACACGACCTCATTGGAAGCGGTCCTGTCGCTGAGGTGCTCACGGAAGAGGGACTCAATCCTGACCGTGTCGCGGACCTGATTGCTGGCGAGGGAGAGCTCGGACAGCTGGTGTCCGGAGAACTCGACGTCGACCGGATGGACTACCTCGTCCGGGACGCTCACCACACCGGCGTTCCGTACGGAACGATCGACCACGAACGCCTCACGCGCGAACTTCGGTTTGTGGACGGTACACTGGTCCTCGACGAAGGGAATGTCCAGACCGCAGAGAGTCTCTTGCTGGCCCGGGCACTGATGAACCCGACAGTCTACCAGCACCACGTCGCCCGTATCGCCAAGGCGATGGTCCGCCGGGCGACAGAGCGTGCACTTGGTGCCGACGCGACCGACGCCGAGACACTCAGGCGGATGGACGATCACGCGTTCTGGTCGTTACTTCGCGCATGTGACGCAAGCGCTGAGTACGTCCGGATGCTGGACGAACGACGGCTCTACAAACGGTCTGTATGGGCCGAACTCGAGGCAGTTCCCGAGAACGTTCTGGCGGTGAATTACGAGGAGCGACAGCGACTGGAAGCGGAAATCGCCGAGGCTGCTGGTGTCGATGTCGAGGATGTGATCCTCGACGTTCCGACGAAGCCGACGATGACCGAATCTACCTCCCGAGTGTTGGTGAACGGCGATATTCGACGTCTCGGTGAACAGTCGACGCTCGTCAGTGCGCTCCGTGCCGCTCAGCACGACCAGTGGCGACTCGGTGTGTATGCACCGGAAAACGAGAGCGACCGGGTAGGGGAGGCGGCTGTCAGGACGCTCGGACTCGATATCGAAGGAACTCGCGTCCGGGATACACGGCCGGGCATCAATGCGACACTCGACGAGTTTACCGACTGAACCTAACTGAACGTCTACTGCTGTTACCGTGCTTCGTCGATTCCGTCGAGTGCGTCGGGGTTCTCGATGCTGGAGAGGTCACCCATCTGCTGTCCCTTGTACACCGACTGGATGAGTCGGCGGACAATCTTTCCACTCTGGGTCTTGGGGAATTCGTCGACGAACAGTACTTCACGGGGCATGAACGGCTTGCCGAGTTCGTCTCCGACGTGGGAGCGGAGCTCCGAGCGGAGTTCTTCGCTCTCATTGAACCCGTCTTCGAGGATGACGTAGGTTACGACTGCGGTCCCCTTGGTGTCGTCGTCGGCTCCGATTGCGGCCGCGGCGTTGACTGCCTCGTGGTCGATGAGCGCACCCTCGACCTCCGCAGGACCTACCTTCCGGCCGGCGACGTTCAGCACATCGTCCGAGCGTCCGTGGAGGAACCAGAATCCGTCCTCGTCCTTCTGGGCCCAATCGCCATGATTCCACATGTCGCCGAACCGACTCCAGTACTCCTCGAGGTAGCGCTCGTCACCGCTCCAGAGCGACTTCGTCATCGAGGGAGCGGATGACCTCGACACCAGATACCCGCGTTCGTTGGTGTCGATTATCGACTCGCCGCTCACGTCGACGATGTCTACGTCCATACCGAGCGCGGGACCACCAAGCGTACTGGGTTTGAGCGGGTGAATCGGGAGTGGCTGCAGGAAGCAGCCGAAGATTTCAGTCCCACCGGAGATGTTGAGAATTGGACACTCTCCGTTGCCGACGTTCTCGTAGAACCAGTGCCAGGAGTCGGGGTCCCACGGCTCGCCGGTCGAACCGAGCAGGCGTAGTGTCGAGAGGTCGTGTCCCTCCAGCCACTCGTCACCGTGTTTCTGTAGCGCACGAATCGCTGTCGGCGAGATGCCGAAGACCGAAAGCCCGTGGCGGTCAATCATCTCCCAGAACCGGTCGGGGTTCGGGTGGTCCGGCGCACCTTCGTACATGAAGATAGTCCCACCGAAGGTGTGGTTTCCGATGAGCATCCACGGCCCCATCATCCAGCCGATATCGGACACCCAGAAGAAGCGGTCAGAAGGCTGGTGGTCGAATGAGAAGTAGATCTCCTTGGCTGGCTGGACGAGGCCACCGGCGTGGGTATGAACGATGCCCTTCGGTTTCCCCGTAGTCCCCGAGGAGTACAGCAGCATCGACTCCTGGTCCGAAGAGAGCGAGCGTGTCTCGAACTCGTCATCCTGTGACTCGACAGCGTCAACCCACCACTCGTCGCGGTCGTCGTCCCACGGGACGTCGACTGGCTCACGGGTCGATTCGCTCCCCGCTCGCTTCTCCGTGCCGCTCCGCGGCACGCTCCCAAGCCTGTCGTAGACGATGGTGTGTTCGACATAGCCGGACTGCTCGATAGCCTTATCTGCCGACTCCTTGAGGTGAATCTCATCGCCACGGCGATAGAACCCATCACCCGTGAACAGAACCTGACACTCAGAATCTTCGATTCGAGTCGCCGTCGCGTCGACTCCGAATCCAGAGAAGATTGGGACGGCAATCGCACCGACTTTGAGACAGCCATAGAGAATGGAGGCGACTTCCGGAACCATCGGCATGTACAGTCCGACTGTATCACCCACGTCGATTCCGCGCTCATCTAGCGCGTTCGCTACCTGATTCGCCCGTCGGTGAAGCTCGTGATACGTAATCTCTCTCACTTCACCGTCTTCGCCTTCCCAGATGGTCGCAACACGGTTCCTGTTTGGCGAGTCAGGCTGGGCGTGGCGGTCGACCGTGTTGTGTGCGATGTTCAGCTTTCCACCCGGATACCAGTCCGTAAACTGCGGGCCGTCAGTGTCGTCCCGTACTGCGTCGTAGGGCTCGTCAAACTCCAGTCCGAGGTGGTCGACGACTTCCCCCCAGAACCAGTCGAGTCCCGATGCCTCGACTCCTTCTACCTCTGTCGTCGACCGTCGGTGGAGCTCTTCAAAACTCTCGATGTCGTATTCATCCATGAACCTGGCGACGTTGCTGTCTTCGAGCAACTCCTCCGGCGGTTCGTACACTATTTCGTCGATGTCTTCGAGCGTCTCGGTCATGCTCTCGTCTTGAACAGACGACCAGTACCGTGAAAAAATTATTTGATGCTATCAACTTCTTGCGTGAATGCACTCTGGCTACAAATCTCGCAAATTCTTTTTGTATGGGGTGAGTAGATACTGGTATGTACGTTCGGGACGCGAAAAATCGTGACGAGGTCTGGTTACTCGACCATATTGAAGAGATGGGCTTGGACGAGACGGCATTTCGGTCCCGTGACTACGTCATCGCGATGGACGAACACGAGAACGAGCGGGCGGGGTTCGGCCGGGTTCGCATCCACAAAACGGATGACGGTGAACACTGCGAGCTAACGAGCATTGGCGTCCTCCCGGAGTGGCGCGGCCAGGGTGTCGGTGCACACGTCGTCGAACGTCTCGTCAGGACGGCGAACGACCAGGGATTCGACGTGGTGTATTCGCTCACTGGGGAGACCGAGTATCTGGCTCAGTTCGGCTTCAAGCCAATCGAGCCCGCCAACCTGCCGGAGGTTCTCCAGCGCCGCCTCGAAGAGAAACAGGAGAGCCTGGACCCGTCGGCCGTCCCCATGCGTATCGAGACTGACCGGTTCCGAATGCCGAGACATCTCCGGGAAGCGTTCAAAGGTGCCTACGCCGAGGAGGAAGGGGAGGGCGAACCGGAGGAAGGGCCGGAGGATTTCGGTATCGACCCCGACGAGGCGACGTACAAGTACGATACTGGGCGGTAACTCTACCATGGGTTTTGTGTTCCTGTCTCTGAGCTCTGTGACTCACGGGTGAAACACTCAACTGTTAAGGCTACCGGGGGCGGATTCACGACATATGTTCGACGCCGACGAACTCGAGGAGATACAGTCGGCCAGGGAGGACTGGGAGCGCGAGGAGGTCGATCCGGTCCTCGACCGGTTCGGCGAGCGTAAAGAGACGTTCGAGACCGATACGGGAGGCCAGCACGTCGACCGCCTCTACACGCCAGCAGACATCTCGGACTTCGACTACGGCGAGGACCTCGGTTTTCCCGGTCAGGAGCCCTACACCCGTGGCGTCTACTCGACCGGCTACCGTGGTCGCCTCTGGACGATGCGCCAGTACGCAGGCATGGGAACGTCCGTAGAGACGAACAAGCGATTCCAGTACTTGCTGGATCAAGGACAGACCGGTCTATCGATGGCCTTTGATCTGCCGACACAGATGGGATACGACTCCGACGACAGCATGGCATCGGGTGAAGTCGGGAAAGCAGGTGTGGCTATCGACTCACTGCGGGATATGGAGACCGTCTTCGATGGTATTCCGCTGGATGAGGTTTCCACGAGTATGACCATCAACGCGCCCGCCAGCGTGTTGCTCGCCATGTACATCGCTGTCGGAGACCAACAGGGTGTCGACCGCTCGGAGCTCCGAGGGACCATCCAGAACGACATTCTCAAGGAGTACATCGCCCGCAACACGTACATTTTCCCGCCGGAGCCGTCGATGCGGATTATTACAGACATCTTCGAGTTCTGTGCGACAGAGACGCCGAAGTTCAACACTATCTCGATTTCGGGGTATCACGTCCGTGAGGCTGGCTCGACTGCCGCACAGGAGTTGGCCTTTACGCTCGGCGACGGCATCGAGTACGTCGAGACGGCTATCGAGGCGGGACTCGACGTCGACGAATTCGCCCCCCAGCTCTCCTTTTTCTTCAACGCCCACAACAACATTTTCGAGGAAGCCGCCAAGTTCCGCGCTGCCCGCCGAATATGGGCGCAGATTATGGAGGAGCGTTTCGACGCCGAGAACCCCAAATCGAAACAGCTCAAGTTCCATACGCAGACGGCAGGGTCGATGCTCACAGCCCAGCAGATTGAGAACAACGTCGTCAGGGTCGCCTACCAGGCGCTCGCGGCCGTCCTCGGCGGGACACAGAGTCTCCATACCAACGGCAAGGACGAGGCACTCTCGATTCCGACCGAGCAATCCGTGCGGACCGCACTACGAACACAGCAGATTCTTGCCCACGAATCGGGGGCTGCAGACACTATCGATCCCCTTGCAGGGAGTTACTACGTCGAGTCACTGACGGACTCACTCGAAGAGGAGGCGTTCGAACTGCTCGGGCAAATCGACGAGCGTGGCGGGATGCGTCAGGCAATCGAGGACCAGTGGGTTCAACGGCAGATTCAGGACACGGCGTTCGACCGCCAGCAGGAGATCGAAGCCGGTGAGCGCATCATCGTCGGCGTCAACGAGTTCACCGTCGAGGACGAGGAACACGTCGATATCGAGGAAGTGTCCAAAGAGGAGCAACAAAAGCAGATGAATCGTCTCAACTCAGTCAGGGACGAGCGCGACGACGAGGCAGTCGAGGATGCGCTATCTGCGCTCGGAGATGCCGCCCATAGTGATGAGAACCTCATGCCGTACATCGTCGATGCAGTCAAGGTGTACGCGACGACCGGCGAAATCTGTCACACGCTTCGGGACGTGTTCGGCGAGTATAAGCCGGGAGCTGCACTATGACTGACAACGCTGGTGGGATGCATATCGACCACGTCGGTATCGCGACGGACGACCTCGACAGTCTCGCCGAACTGTACGTCGAACTGTTCGATTGTTCAGTGGCACACCGCGAGACGTTCGACGGGATGGATGTCTGTTTTTTGGGGTTTGAGAACGGCTACTTCGAGCTGCTCGAACCGCTCGACTCCGAGGGGGCTATCGCACGGTACCTCGACCGGAACGGACCCGGAATCCATCACGTCGCTGTCGCGACGGACGACATCGAATCGGCACTGGAAACTGCCGTGACCTGTGACGTCGAGTTGATCGATGACCAGCCGCGAGAGGGGGCCTGGGGCCACGACGTCGCGTTCATGCACCCAAAGTCGACGGGCGGGATTCTCCTGGAGTTCGTT